>ERZ779649.77-NODE-77-length-83072-cov-26.378260_pt1 | contig 83072 bp, 62 predicted proteins | sample MGYA00511882_ERZ779649 | MGnify/ENA primary metagenome ERZ779649 (study PRJEB29588, sample SAMEA2157793) | human gut metagenome | biome: human gut; feature: human-associated habitat; material: faeces | place: Denmark | collected 2008/2010 ... | reverse complement strand
AGCTCGTTAGGAAAGTCGAAAACTATTTTCAGCATTTCACGACAGTCCCTAATTATTGAAAGCAAGTTTAAACTCCAACAAAGTTGAATGTTTCAGTTTATACACAACACAATGCGAAAAACAACTCTCCTTTATGCGAAATCAAGAATTGCCTCAGATGATCATACTTGGGCTTCTTAAGATTACTAATGACACCCCAATCAAGATAAACCCTTTTCATTAAGACAATTGACCTGAAGCGCAAGCAAGTGGTAGAAAGCTCGCCTGGAAATGGTGTCGGAAACCGTTTTCATTGCATTTCCTTTATAATGAGAAAACGTATGAATGCTCGATCCTGCGATATTCAAATCCCAAAGCTTCGATTGCTGGACAAGGGATAATGGCGCCATTATCCGACGTGGCTTTTGATTCAATTTGCAGATACCTGGAATAAGGCCTCGTGTGGATTATTGAAGTGTCTCTATATGGTTCGATCTTGTATGCCATAAGGCAAATCCTTTTGGCATAAGCATTCAAGACCTCTGATATAGATTGTACATACATTAAATCCCTAAGACTGCTATATAATTGGAATTCACACTTCTCGAACTTCCCTCCGGGAAATGCAGTTACTCTGTCTGTTTCACGAACAATCGGTTTCTGAAGATTTGCAATACTTCCCAATGCGGAGGTCATCTCTATCAGCAGCACCGTTTCACGATTATCAATACACGTCAATATTAAGTCACACTTGCTTCTTCCCCTCAAGAACGAAGCGGGACGTTTACATTGGTTTACGAAATTTTCATAATGAATAATCTCCAGATTACCTTTCTCGTTATGAATGGACAACTGCCCCAGACCTAAGTGAAGTATCTCTATCGGGAAGTCATCCTTCAAATCGAAATCGACAGAATCAGTAAACTTCGGCTCTACCATCACTCCACGTGAACTAATATTGTGTCTGACAATATAGTCCTTTTCCAACAACTCTTTCATAACCGTTCATATTGTTCATATATCTGATCCAGTGGAGCCGAAAGAAATTCAGGGTTAATCAGATGAGCATTACGAAGTTTCAGATCTCTGATTTCGCCATCCTCAATAGCCCATACAGAAACATCGTTCCAGTCAAGCGAAGCGATTCCATCTTCTTTCACGCCGACATCATTACGTTTGACCAATAAATTCAATTGATTCAAGATATATGGACTGTGGGTCGTAAGTAGAAACTCATGTCCGCATTTTCCTTGGCATAATGAGACTAGCATATCGATAAAACTCATTTGAGTCGAAGGGTACAAGTTCTGCTCGGGTTCTTCGATTATGAATATCGTCTTGGAAGGGACAGTCAATCTTTTAAATGCATCTTGATATGACTTCACGAGTTTCCTATACTCAGGATTCCCACTATGAAGCCCCTCGTTAATTTTCATGATCAATTCACGCCTGTCAACATTCTTGAATTCCGGATTAACACGTTTGAGGACCAATTCATCAATCAGCTTTCTTTGTCTGTTTTTGGTCTTTAAATCCAGATCGAAAGACGTCTTTTCTTCAAAAGCATGGAAATACTCATCCGTATAATACCGAAGCATCACTATCATTGGCACGACGGACTGCAATCCGCTGGAAGCGGCCCCCAATGCAATACCATAAGACATCCCATTTGAATGTTCAATTCTGTCTTTAAGTTTGAACTCACTGGCATCATAGAAATACTTCACGCCTAGATTCAGCACATCAGTTTTATTCTCCGGAGCAAAGAACTCTCTTGCATTGAACCAGTCGAACAAGAAACTTCTGAGGTTTGTCTGCCCGAACTCAAATCCCTGCAATTCCGGCAAGGTTACAAGATTTCGTTCGGAAGGGATATAACAAATCTTCGGGCGAGAATACTTTTCCAGCGCCTTATGAGTAATCTTGAAGTTTCCCGCCTCGTAATGCAGATGGATATAGTCCGATTCGAAGTCGACGAAAGACTCCTCGCCGAAGTAACCATCCAACTTATGAAAGTTTTCAACCAGCTGAAGGAAAGCCTTACCATCAGCGACGACATTTTCATCCAATGCTGTCAAAGATTCCTTTTCAATCCACTTGCAAGTACTGAGAATCTTAGCGATAGTACTCTTACCGCAACTTTGCGGTCCAATCAAGAAATTGAACCTGTTGAGCTCCATATCGACCTCTCTAATCGGGCCGACGTTCTTTATCGTCAAGTGTTTCATCTTCGCACTGGGTCAATAACACTCTTCAAATCTAATAATAATTTTCAGCAGTTTCAAATCTATTTCCAATCGTTTGGCCGGATTTTTTGGCTGCTTTTCTTGGCGCTGAGATAGGTTTTCACGGGACATTTCATTAACTTTGTTTCACATAGTAACAATTGAGATAAGATTGTTTTGTGTTATAAGTGCTCATTTTTATGACTTCAAGCATTATAAAAATAGCACTTTGTTTTTTCTGTCCGACCTGTACTTTCAGAACCGGATTATCACGTTTCAGAAAACTTCCCTTTCCGAAATCTTCGGCCTCATGCCTTTCCTTACCAGACCGAAGTTCTCTGCCATCTCGCGGAGAGGGAGCAGCTTCTTTATCCTGCCCAATTCGCTCTTCTCGAACGTTGAATAGTAGAGCTCGTAAAAATTGAACTCCGGAAACGCAACGTTTGGCGCTATTTCAGAATAATCTCGTACTTTTAACATGCAAATTAATTTTGCGATTCCCCCAATTTTTCACTTTAGTCGGTTATTGGGGGAATTCTTTCCCCTTTTTCAAAGTTACGAAATTTCTATCACTTTATCAATCAACTCGTTAGGAAAGTCGAAAACTTTTTAGGCATTTCACGACAGTCCCTACATATACCTCTGCATTGTCTCCAACGACTGGAACCGCACCGAACGCGACATCATCACCTACTACAACCAGCGAGGCGCAAGCGAATGCAACTTCTACTGCCAGAACAACGACTTTGGCTGGGCGCACATGCCGTTCTCTTTCCTGACGGAGAACACCGTGTTCCTCATCGCCACCGCCATCCTCATGAACGTCCACCTTCACATTCTTGATGTTATCGGAGAACGGGTAAAAGGACTTGACAAGACAGTTCGACTCAAGCACTTCATGCGCATGTTCGTCATCGTGCCAGCAAAGTGGATAAAATCAGGACGCAGAAACATGCTCAACCTCTACACTAAACGGCAAATCTATCTCGAACTCGTCCGCTTAGAAGCCTGATAACGAAGTAAGTTCCGACAAACCGCCGCCCAAGTAACTCTGGGTGGAGCTGCCACATGGAACATACTTGAAAAAGTAACCCTTAGAGGCGTCCGGAACGGAACTGGACGCCAATCAGGAGACGTCAGCGGTTAAGTCGATGTGAGATTGAGGTGAGCGAAACCGTCAACAGGCATGGTCAGACAAAATAGTTTTGCGTTTTGCGGAATTTAGGTTTACTTTTTGATTGTTTTTTCGGTTCAATTACGAACATTATGCACCTTTATAACTATGCTTTAAAACCATCTATAAACTCCTGAATTTCCACAATAGTGTCGCGTTGTTTCATTTGCTCAGTTCTTTCCTTTAAAGCCATTATTAACGATGCATTATTCGCTTTACTTATTTTTGGCAATTCTAATTCCTTCTCGATAGTATTGCGAAAGCAAAACACACCAATAATCTCCGGATGAAGAGCCGCCTTGCTTAAGGATTGCACCATATCAAGTTTCCTGAGTCGAACAGAATTATCTGAACTATCAGAGTCAAAAACAGCTATGTAACAGAATTCATCACCATGAATTAGATATTGAGTACGAATCATTGAAGCAATATTTTGATAGCCTCCTGCCACAACCATAAAGACCTTGCGGTCATGCGCATCAATCAAAGACCTAATAATGGATGCGTCAGTCTGACCTTCTGTAATAAGCATAATGGGCTTTTTATCTTTCACACTAACACGTGGCATTCTTTTAGATTTATTTATTTGTGTTTGACAATAATGGTAATTATAGTCTCTTGTTTCTATTGCTATTCGGTATTTCGCCTCAAGGCAATCAACAAAACATCCATTTTCAAGACAATACTCCAAGTCCTCCCTATCCCAAAAGACAATAAGTTGCGGAGCCATCATCTGTATCCAATACTCAGCCGGCTGCGATAATTCGGTACAAGAAAAGAAAATGCCGATCGCAGCAGAATGTCGCACTTGAAGTCGGAAACGTAATTTCACTAAGGGTTCAATATCTATTTTGGTATCGTGATAGTCCTTGCATTCTATGAGAGCGTGAAGGTTCTGTACATGAACAGCGCCATCTATTTGCTCCAACTCCGCATTGTTCAATAATGATTCTCTTACGCTATAAGGATAAGTCACATGTACAGGCCTCGAATCCGATGATTCCAATTCAAAGGAACGAACGACCAGATATTCCATTAGTTTACCTTTAGGCCACTTATCTTTGCCATTTACGTCCTTACGATTATTCCATAGCGTTTTCAAATCATTGTGAGTATTGCAGGCCTTTATCTGTTCAGCAAGTTTTTCCGTATTTGCCATAGTCCTGTAAGGAAAAGTCAACATTTAAATGATAAAAAGGAGGATCCAACTAAATCTTATAGTTTTTCAAAACATCCAGCGGTTCCCAGCAAAGTTCTTTTCTCGCTTTTGAATTGTCGAAAGTGAGAGATTCTGTGATCTTTTTGAGTTTGAGAGAATTTATAGGCGCTTTAGAACCAAGAAGATCTCCAACCTTAGCCATGCAAAAAGCCATCCAATATGGAATGTTAATAATATGCTTGCCTCCAAGCTGTTCAGCTACAGACTGAGCTATTTCTCCAAACGTCGGCTGATAGCTATCACACACATTATACACACCACCTTTTTTTACAAGCATTGGCATAATGCGGGCAATATCTTCTGCCATCAGAATGCTTTTTCTTACCCTGCCGCCAGCGATGTGCATATAGTACCCTTTTTGAATACCTTTAACCATAGCGCCCAAGTTTCCAGGTGCATTCTTTCCGGCGAGTAGAGAAGGACGGAGAATACCTAAAACGACTCCATTCTTAGCGCACCATTTGGTTAAATAGTCCTCAGCCATAATCTTACTTTTAGCATAAGGAGTATCTCCATTCAAAGGATGCTCCTCAGTGATCATTTCGCCACTTTCACAACCATACACAGCCACGGTACTAATGAAAACCAATGCTTTAGGAACACCAACTCTCTCCAATGCCTCGCAAAGATGAATAGTACCAGTGTAGTTCACATCAAAGAAAGCTTGCTTCTCTTCTTCTGTTCTAGGGACAATGTGCGCTTTACCGCAAGCGTGCAGAACCACATCATAATGTTGATCAAGCGCAGGAATCTCTTTTGCTAAATTTGCCTTAATCGTATCATCAGGGGTGATACCACAAGTGGATACATTATACATTGTATCCAATATTGGGCGGGCATTCTTGCCGAGGAAGCCCGTACCACCAGTAAAAAGTAAATTCTCCATATTATATTGCATTCAAGAATTTTTCTAAGATAATGTTCTTTGAATAGTATTTCTCAGCTAATTCACGCGCCTTCTTTCCTTTTTCAATAAGTTCATTTTTATTCCATTTTTCGGGCCACCCACAATAACCTATATCAGACTCCCTTACAAGTCTTTCAATTTCACTGTTTTTTGGCCCAAAAAACAATATTGGCCGACCGGAAGCCAATATGTTGTAAGTCTTTGATGGTACGCCAAGGCCATACATTCCATCTTGGAGCGTAACGAGTGCTATGTGACAGGCAGCCAAAACCTCGTTTTGCTGACTTCTAAAATATGGTCCGTGAAAAAACACCCGTGGATGATTCATTCTTTTAAGCGTGTTTTCCATTGAACCAGTACCATATATGTGGAATTCAACATCAGACGGTAAATTATTAATTATATTATCTAATCCCTGAACGCGTCCTATATTGCCAGCATATTCCAAAATAATTTCCCCCTCCGGCATAGGTTGAGGCTTAATATTCTCAATATCAGCCCAGTTCTCAATAACCGAAATTCTTGGAGAATTGCCTTTAGGTTTCGAGCCTTTCTTAACCTTTTTCATAAGAACTTCTTGCATATCCCTTCCAAGCACTATTAACTGATCAGCCTTAGCATACGCCTTATCAAACATTCGTTTGATAAAACCATACATCGGCAATCTTAATCCAGCAGGGACAGTATTCTCTGGGAACACATCGTGTACCAGGATGTTCAGTTCAAAGTCAATACTTTTTTTTAAGCGAGACATCAGTAGCACTAACGGAGCCGGATTAGTCACCATTAGCACCTTGTCTCCTTTACGAACATATTTGCGAACTAGAGATATTAAGCAATGGCTCATAAGCATGAATGAGAGCGTCTTACCAATAATCGTATTCTTATCAAAGTTAGAATTATGCGCGCGTTTCACGACAATACTCCCATCCAGATGAAAACTAGTATTTTCATCCAATTTCTTTCGCTTATCGTATATTTCAGGACCAGATATTACGCCGACACAATACTTCTTAGCCATCGTATTGGCAATTTCTCCAAGTATATAAGACGTTGAAGTCTCATCTGGAGGGAAGAGTTCGGAAACAATCCAAAGTTGCGGTTTTATTTGTTCCATTAGCTGCATAGATTATCCATTAATTAGATGCGTATATAATTCAATATATTTTTCGAAACATTTGTTTTTGTCGAAATGCTCTTCAGCCCGTTTACGGCAGTCTTCAGCGGATAATGGGGAGTCTTTCAATTTCATAATAGCATCTGCAAGACCATTGACATCTCCCTGCTCCACAACTATTCCTGTCTTCTCATCTATTGCCTCAGGACTACCACCGGTCTTATATGTAATAACCGGAGTGCCGCATGCTAGAGACTCAAGATTTGTCGTTGGATAGTTATCCTGATATGTTGGGTTCACAAAGATGGATGCAGCAGAATACCACTGGGCTAGTTCCAACGCGTTTTGAGTCCTGTCAATAAACACCATTTGGCAGCAGTTATCTTTTACAGATTTTTTTTCTGTCAATTTTCCAATGATTACAAAGGCATATCTTTCTTTATCAAGCCGCTCAGCAAGAGCATAAAAGTCACGAAGACCTTTTCGCTCATCCCACACCGCTGCTACCCCCAGAATTATTATTTTTCCAGGACATATGCCGTTGCGTTCGTAAATAGTGGTAATTTGCGGGCTAAAAGCATGAATGTCAATACCATTGTGAATCACCTGAATAGGTCTTGTCTTCAAATGAGATTGTCTAATAATATTCCCTAGCCACTCAGATACTGGCACTATGGTAAGCGACGTTATTTCAGCCATTAATAGTTTCTTCAGTTGATAGTTTCGTCTGGAACGATCCCATGAAAACCATCTGGATAATGGACAATCATGGCAATCTTCTTTCCATCGTTCACATTCACATACCGTATACATGCAGTGTCCTGTCGTCGCCCACTGATCGTGTTGTGTCCAAATTACAGGAATATTCAGTTTTGCGAGGTAGGTAAACAGAAGTTTGTAATTCAAATAATGGTCATGGATATTATGCAAGTGAACTATATCAGGCTTTATTTCTTCAATCTTTTCAATGAATTTTATCGTAGCATGACGGGACGCTAGCCCCTCATTATCCAGGAACTTGCTTTCCACATAATGTTCATACACATCTATCTGCGAGCCGATTTTTATTAATTTACTTTTAGATGGATTCATCATGCGGCCGTATGCTATATACGACTTCCAACCATGTTCCATCGCACATAGTCCTATCTGCTCGGCAATTTTCCCCGTCGAACCCCAGTTCGCCGTCACGTTTATCTGAAGAAGTGTTGGCATTGTTAAATTGGCTTAGCTTTGCTGCAAGGTCCTTGCATGGGTATCACACTATTGTCTCCTGTCTGTATGGCTGAGATCAATTTAAGAAATTGTCTGGCAGCATTCGCTGGAGACCAGGTAGTCCTCATTGTATGTATCGCATTTCTAGCTATAGTTCTGCGATATTCCGCATTGTCTAGTAATGACGCCACCTTTGTTTCGAGAGAATCCAGATCCTCTGACTTGAAGACAAGGCCATTGACTCCATCCTCAATCAAGAATGGCACTGATCCAATCATATTGCTTGCGACTACTGCGCAGCCATTTGACATGGCCTCATTTAGTACGGCTCCCCAGCCTTCATTTTTATCGCTAGTGAAAAGGAATACCTCATGTCGACGCATCTGCTTCAGAATCTCGTCATTCGGAAGATTGCCGAGGAAACGTACTGCATCAAGCACCTCGAGTTCTGACGCGAGATTTCTAGTGTCTTCTAGTTCAACTCCAGAGCCATACATGTCCAACACAAATCTATATCCTTTGTTCTTGAGTCGTTTCGCCAGCATGACGGGCAGTTCTGGATGTTTCCAGCGAAGAAACCTCGCGCACCACATAATGTGCAATTCGGTTTCCCCGCTGGAGACTTCGAAATTTGCGGCTGTTTCCAACGGAAAGTCTTCAACCTTCGTGAAATAGCCCCATTTGAAGCATTTGTCTTTGAAACTATGGAGTTTATAGTGGTCATTGCATGCAAAGGCGCTGGAACACAACTTGTATACATTTTGGTGCGCAAATGTAGTGTAATAATTCCAGAAAAACTTCAATAGTCTTGGAGAGGCAAGATTTAGCATGCCATGCTTTAGCCATCTCTCACTTACATCAAAAGTTAGTTTTCCTGTTTTTGCCCTTAATACTTCCAGCTTTAATGCTTCCGGGCCACCAAACAAGGCGACATCAGACTCATACAAAAGATGTAAGGCTTTATCATAGTTTTCTTTACTCTTCCAGGCCTGCAGTACATAAGACCGTGAGGATAAGTCTGAATACCCACCCTTAAGCAGCCAGTCATAAATAGGACACATCTCTACAAACGTATATTCTTTGTTTGTGAGTTTATACAGTTCATCAGCTACATTTGCTTGATGATGATTTATGAAATTGGAAAAAAAGACGATTGACATTTTTAGTTGTTTTCACATGTAACCTTTATGCATGGAAGACTTAAAATAAAAATAATTGTTTCAGACTGCTTTATTCCTACCACATGCCATGCTGCAAATAAGAAGAGGATAATAGCAATTTGAAATATTGTATTAATACGTTTATCTTGAATCAAGAATGAAGAACAATATAGTTTTTTATAGTTAATCACAAAAAGTGCCAAAACTAGTATTCCAATAATGCCATAAGCTGAAATATATGCAGGAAAAAAATTGCCACCACCATTTGGAATGGTATGGGTTCTGATTAAACTAGACACTTCATCACTTGCTAATGTCCAAGAAGGCTGATTTTTCTCATAGAAAAAACCTTGATTGCCATCACCGACTCCAGCTATTGGGAAATCTGTAAAAACTTTTAAATCATTAATTACAGTGGATGCGCGCATTGCAGTACTTTTGTTGTTTCTATCTACGACTTTTCCTAAAAACGCATACTCTAACGAATCTGCATCCGTATTCTGTGTGATTGACGAGATGTTATTTGTGCTTATGTATGCTACAGCAAAAGTTAATCCTAAAATGAAGCTGCCATAATATAATATTTTCTTTATTGGTTTGAAACAACTCCATATAAAAAGAATTGATGATCCTATAAATAAAATTAAAAATTGCGAACTGTTGGAATTAATCGCTAGAAAAGCAAACAAAAATAAGGCCACTATGTACTTAAGTCGTTTTAGTCCCGTCTCAAACTGAATTTCAGAATACAAGTAAGGCACTATAATAAAGCATAGAATGGCTGCGGATGATGGTTCAGAACCGAAAAAAGTTACACCGCGGTCCAAATCTTTTAACCAAGAGATCTCACGTAATGAAAAAATCGATGATAACAAATTGTAAGGAGCAGCAAAACCAAGCATGCCCGCCAATTGAGAATATCCTACAATCAGAAGTAACACTATCTGCCAATTGAAAATTTTGTAGATCGTTGTAAAAGACACATAGTGAGTAATACAATAACAATTATAAAATAACGACAATATAACTAGAAGATATAACACAATATCACCTAGAATAGTAGATATGGGAGACTCATATTGTATAGGTAAAATAAATGAAAGAATAATAGCCATTAATGTAGAACTAATAAACATATAAGTGTATATTCTCAAAAATAGTCTATTTCGGCTATTTACAAGTGATTTATTTCCGAGTATCAATATTAGGGAGCCTATAAGCATTACAATCGTGCTAAACTCGGTAAACACTTTATTGAATAAGTCTCCAAACGGAAGGTCAAATAGTCTCCCAAAAGGAAGACACAAAACATAGAACTTATAAATATTGGCAGACAGAAACTTGCTAGTCATTATTATTTCTTTATTAATAAACCATATATATAATTAAAATTTGTGTTTTTGAATACAATTGAAAGTAGAACGAATAGTGTCGCACCGCATACTATTTGCAGAATTAACGTTATAAGCATGCTTTGAAATAAACTTAGCAGACAATAGCAAGTAATCCCGATTATTATGGATAACAATAAATTTGGAGCCATGTCACAGAACATTTCAGTTAGAGAATAACTCAATACTTTCTTATTGGACGGCACGTTTACTAGAATAGCCAAGAATTCGACTAATAGTGCCGCTCCTACGACAGCAAAAGGTGAATGCCAGATATTAACAGCAGCGAAAAGCAGAATTACGCCTAAAACCCTTTTCCAAGTTATTAACTTGAGATAAATTTCGCTTCTTCCTAGTGCATTAATAGCCTGTAAATTTGCTGTCTGCAATGGAAATAGCATTGCAATGAAACAAAATAATTGGAGATATGGTACACAATTAATCCAGTTATTACCTAATAATAAATATACTACGGGCTTTCCGATTACTGCCAATAGTGTCATTGCAGGAAATACAAGATATGTGCTGAGTGAAATCGTTTTCCTTAGCATCCTTTTTACATCCATCAAGTTTTCTTGATTAGCAGAATAAGCCGGCAACATAACAGATTGTATTGAGCCATCTATGTTGTCTATAAGCGTAAGAGGAAATTGTTTACCCTTGTTACAAAAAGCCAATGTTTCTGCAGAAAATATCTTTCCTATAATTAAACTTTCCAAATTATGATATAATGTATCTATAAGTCGTGCGCCTAAAAGTTTCATACCAAAAGAAAGTAGCAATTTAGTCCGTTGGTAAGAAAAAATAAATTTTGGACGCCAGCTAACAAGCTTCCATAGTACCAAGCATACAAGAAATTGATAAGATAGCTGTTGCCATACTAATGCCCAAGCCCCGAAACCATAATATGCGAAAAAAATCCCTAATATGCCAGAAATGATGCTTGCTAACATGCTGCTATAAAACTGCTTTTTGAAGAGCATCTGTTTTGACAGTAGGGCTATCTGAAGAGAGTTTAATGCTCCAGGGAATAAGGTAAGAGCTAAAACTCTTAACAATGAAGTTAATTCAGGTATGTTATAAAAGATAGCAATGTATTTAGCGGAGAAATACAGACATAAATAAATAATGGTTGCTAAACCCAAACTATAATAAAAAACAGATGAGGAGTCAATTTCATCAGCATCTTTTTTTTGTATAAGAGCAGTATTCAAACCAGATTGAACAAAAACAGTAGCTATAGAAATAAATATCATCAACAATGCTACTGCTCCATAATCAGTCGGTAAAAGCAGCCTTGCAATAATTACGGAAACAACGAACTGAGTAACTTGTACACCTCCACGTTCCAGGAATTTCCATATCAAGGAGTTGACAATAGATATATTTTTATAGCTCATTGTTTAACAATCCGTTTATGATATCAACATAGGCTATAGGCGTGTTTTCTCTGAAAGACTCACTTATTTCATGCATATCAACCTGTATAGTATTCATCGCTTTTATAAACACTTTCAACTGTTGAACCCTCTTTCTTGAACTTTCACGCTCATCGAAGATTAACGCCTTTGGATACTTTTTAAGGTAAGGAATACACGCCTCATTATCTATTGATATGGTTGATATTATTGGCTTTCCTGTACTCATATAATCGAAAATCTTCCCTGACACAGCATTTGTATTGGAAACTCCAAAATTGACTAATATATCACTGTTTTTTTGATATTCCAGCAACTCTTCATGCGACATATAAGGTAAGCACCTTAAATTTACGAATTTTAGACTTCTTTGTAATTTTAGAATCTGATTGTGATCTAGCGAAAGAGTAATAAATGTAAAAGAGGATTTTATCCCTAGTTGCTCTAGCGTTTGCAATAAAACGATAGGGTTCCTATCAGTCATAGTTCCAGAATATAATAGCTTTAATGTTCCTTGTCCATTATAGTTTGACGTATTATATTTATTGATTGGTATAAAATAGGGAACATCCAAAAATATAAACTTTTTCAAATAATCTCGATTATAGTTGTTAGTTGTATGGAATGTTTCACTGGCTCTCATGACAATTGCTGCGTCTGCTAGTCGCATAAATTTGACTTCTGTCTTAATTCTTAGTTTGCGGCAGTAATTCGCAGGCATCCATTTTGCTAGCCTTCCACCAGCAATTGAATCCCAGCAGATTGGTAAAAATTTAATGTTTGGATACTTTTTCTTGATAGCAGCACCAGCACTAAGCGAATCAATTCCATTAAATTCGGAAATAATTAAATCGTAGTTATATAATTTATGTAGTTTTAGAGCTTCCTTTTCAAAACGCCGAGTGAGTCCAATTTCATAATTTGGGAATTTGTAGAAAAAGAATACTTGTTTTATCCGCATAACAATACGACTCACAAAGCAGTAAAATTTATGCTTCCGTGAGTTAGCCTCATTTCTTGTGAGGATATAGTTACTCCAGAATCTGGAACGTTTAAATCGATGTACGTAGATGTTATCGATTACATCTTCATACGAGTATCCAGGAAGCCCATAGGAGAGCGTATGTATTTCGATATTAGGACTTTTCTTTAGTTCATTAATTATGTTTTCATCGCATAACGCGTTAGCTGATGCCGCAAATGATGAAGGTATCTTATACCATTGCAGAGTAAATAGCACTTTCTTCATAACGTATTATTCCATAAATTTTTTATAATCAAGATGGCCTTCATAAATATCTTTTCTATACTTTACTGTGCACCACATCGCATGAAGAAATGCTTTTGGATTTTGATTAGATATAACGCTTTGCACTAAACGCCAAAAATTGCACCAGGCACTTGCTATCATACCTATTGCGCCCATATTGTGCTTATGACTTAAATATGCTCGATTTATAACATACATATAAACGTTTTGTGCATTCGGTATTCTATATTCTTTTGTGGCAAGATGTTTTACTTTTATAGTTGGGTCTATGACACATTTTAATCCCTCTGAGTGTGCATGTTTATAATACCCAAAACTAAAATCCAAGTCTTCAGCATACGCATAACTTGTCAAATTCTCATCCCAACGGCAATTCCATTTAGTCATTAAGTTTTTACGGACTGCGAAAAAATAGCCTTGTGCCCATTGTGTCTCCGTTTGTTTTACAATTTTATTTGGATAGCGCCCAAGCATGGAACGTGTAACATGACCAATTTTACGTTTCCTAAATGATTTTGTCCCAAGTAAGTAACCAATATTTGTTGATGGTTTTTGTGAAAATTCATCAATACCTGCAATCATAGCTATATTATGGTCCTGCATTACGTTATATACGTTCATAATGGTATCACTGTTGACATCAACATCATCGTCAGAAAACACAATTATATCATTTTGGACATTATCTAAACCTCTGTTACGCGCTTTAGTTAAACTAGGTATGCTCTGATGCTCAAAAACAGGATACGCTAATTGGTCATTATATTTTTGTAGTATTCTTTGGTTTTTCACCATTATTGTAGGATCGGAAGATTGATCAACAATAATAACTTGATTAGGAGTGCTTATGCTGTTGAATATTAATTTCAATGTCCTATCAAGGCTTTCCGGACGATTCATTGTTGGAATAACAAGTGATATTGGAAGTTGCATACTTATTTTACAGAATTCTATAATAATTACTTATGTATATTGATCGAAGAACGTTGAGGTATAAAGATAGAGGCGTTGTATTACAAGGATACTTTCAATGTTCAAAATGCTTCTTCCCATATATTTGAGGACACATTGAACTTGTTAATGTGACTATCACTAATAATGTCATCATCGAGATAGAAAAAGCCAATAGTGAAATAGCATTAGTATTTGTAACCTGTAATAGTTTACTTACAAATCGGTATGAGATACTTAAAGAAAATGAAGATATTGCACCTTGCCAAACATAAAATGCAATTGATTTGGTTCCGACGTACTCTAACAGTTTAGTCCCTTTTATAAATAAAGATATATATATTGTAAAAAAGCATCCCAGTATTGAGCATATTAGAAACAACAAATAGTTTCCGTAGTCGTTAGCGTACATCATGACTGGAGTGTTAACCAGGGATGTTATAAAACAAATACTTATAGATATAAAAGCAAGAATACTCATTTGTATACTTTTTGTTTGCTCAATACGCATTAAAAGGGGTTTAAGAATATTACCTGAAAGGTAGAAAGCCATCGCCGTAGGCACAATTTGTAAACAATGAATAAAACCAGTAAAACTAAATCTATTCGCCCAAATAGATAATGGAATACAAATTATCATTGTTAATAACAATAATAATTTGTTATTACTCTTATTCATATCAATTATTAATGATATAGACATGTATATGATTGAGCATATAAACAATACTGGAAGAAACCATACATTCCAAGCAAAAGGATCCAATAATTTCAAATCAAACGGAGTCTTTTGGAACGAATATTGAATTACTGGTTTAACAAGTCCTATAATTATTACTAAGACTTGAGGGAGCAATAGAGTTTGGATCTTATCCCATACCCCCCCCCAGAACAATTCTTTGTTACTAGTAGATTTAGCAAATATTCCAGAGATAAAGAAGAATAGTGGCATATGAAAGCTAAGAATGAACTTGTTAAGAGGAGCATCTATAAACATATTGCAATGTCCTAGAATCACAAGCAACATAGCCAAACCACGAGTAATATCAATATATTCAATACGAGCCATAAATCATTGTCCTTTTAAGGGAGTAGTATAAGTTATTCTGTTTTAGGGAGTGCCGTTAAATACTTTCAATTCGAGAAAAGCAGGGATTGACATCTTCATAAGAACTTTAATCTGCGTACTCATCGTAAAATGCACTGTTTGAGAGCACTATGATCAGAATTTTCTCCAGACCATCTTGTTCACAACTCCCACATAACTCTGAATTATCTTCACGACTTTCGTGCTGACATTCTCGTCTGTGTAGTCAGGAACAGGAGTTCCGTAGTCTCCATTCTTCACTAGTTCTACGGCAGTCTCCACTGACTGGAGTAAGCCCTTGGTGTCGATGCCTGAGAGAATGAATCCAGCCTTGTCGAGTGATTCCGGACGCTCGGTAGAGGTTCGAATACAGATGGCAGGGAACGGATGTCCTACACTGGTAAAGAATGAACTTTCTTCTGGAAGAGTACCGGAGTCACTGACTACGGCAAACGCATTCATCTGAAGGCAGTTATAGTCATGGAAACCAAGAGGTTCGTGCTGGATTACACGTGGGTCCAGTTTGAAGCCTGATGCTGCGAGACGGTTGCGGGAACGCGGATGACAACTGTAAAGTATCGGCATGTCATACTTCTCGGCCAACTTGTTGATGGCATTAAAAAGGCTGAGGAAGTTCTTTTCCGTGTCGATGTTTTCTTCACGGTGAGCACTTAACAGGATATATTTGCCTTTCTCCAGACCGAGACGCTTGTGGACATCACTTGCCTCGATTTCGGCGAGATTGTTATGAAGGACCTCTGCCATAGGGGAACCTGTGACATAGGTGCGCTCCTTTGGAAGTCCGCAGTCAGCAAGATAACGGCGCGCATGCTCCGAATACGCCAGGTTCACATCGGATATGATATCTACGATGCGGCGGTTGGTTTCCTCCGGAAGACACTCGTCCTTGCAGCGGTTGCCGGCCTCCATGTGGAAAATCGGAATGTGAAGACGTTTCGCTCCAATGACTGAGAGACAGCTGTTCGTGTCACCGAGAACCAGCACTGCGTCCGGCTTGGTCTGGGCAAAAAGCTTGTATGAACAGTTGATGATGTTGCCGCATGTCGCACCGAGATCGTCACCGACTGCATCCATATAGACTTCAGGTTCAGCGAGTTTGAGATCCCTGAAGAAGATGCCGTTCAGGTTGTAGTCGTAGTTCTGACCGGTGTGGGCGAGTATGACATCGAAATACTGGCGGCATTTGGTGATGACCGCTGCCAGACGGATAATCTCAGGACGTGTACCTACTACGATACAGAGCTTGAGTTTTCCGTTCTCCTTCCAATGGATATCCGAGTAATTCGTTTTCAATTGATTTTCCATTATCTTTTATAATTATATTGATATCCCAATTTTTTTAGTATCTTTGCAATTAGATATAAAAATGTGATTTGGATTTGAGGGGTTAGACTTTAATCTTTTTCGAAATTAAGAGAGTAGTTGTCCCTAGCAACTGCTCTTCTTTTTTACTCTACAACTCGGATGGTCTAGATTATTTCGAGAGGCTAATATCCTTTTTACAATCACAATTTTTATATTCAATGAAAGAGGTATCTCCTTGCGGCTTTATTATACTTTATCGAAATATGTATCTGGTCTTTCAGGATTGAAGACTTCGTTGCAATACATTACGGTCACGAGGTCTTCGGTCTCGGAAAGATTGATGATGTTGTGAGTGTAGCCTGGAAGCATAATGACAGACTGGATCTTGTCACCGCTTACTTCGTAATTCAGGACTTCATCCGTGCCTTCCTTGCGCATCTGAATCAGACCATGGCCGGAAACCACGATGAACTGCTCCCACTTCGAATTGTGCCAATGCTGGCCTTTCGTGATGCCCGGCTTGGAAATGTTAATGCTTACCTGACCGCAATTCAAGGTGTGGACCAGTTCTGTAAATGAACCGCGCTGATCCACGTTCATCTTGAGATCGAAGATTGCCTTCTCTTTCGGGAGGTAACTCAGGAATGTGGACATCAGGCGATAACGCAGACTGTCTTGCGGCATTTCGACAGCCGTAGAAGGTCCTTCAGACGCTTTTGGGAGCGCACGCACAGCACTCGCACATTCATATATGGTATCAACGATTTCTCCAAGCGTAGTCTTGTGAGTGACAGGACAATAGCAATAACGTCCTTCAGCAGATGGCAGTACGTCAAGTCCCTCGAATTCGCAATGATGTTCCCGACCTTTGAGCGCGCAGATCATCTCCTCGACCAGATCGTCGATATATAGGATTTCCATCTGTACGCTTCTGTCATTGACCTGGATAGGGAGGTCATTGGCGATATTGTTGCAGAACGTGGCGATGGCTGAATTGTAGTTCGGGCGGCACCATTTTCCGTAAAGGTTCGGGAAACGATAGACGAGCACTTTCGCACCGGTCTCCTTGCCGTATTCGAGGAAGAGATCCTCGCCGGCTTTCTTGCTCCTGCCGTATTCGCTGTTGCCGAAACGTCCTGTCAATGAGGCTTGTTGTGAGCTTGAGAGCATCACAGGACAAGTGTTGTGGTGCTTTTTCAATGTATCGAGCAATGTGGATGCGAAACCGAAATTGCCCTTCATGAACTCGTCATTATCTTTAGGCCTGTTCACGCCCGCGAGGTTGAAGACGAAATCGCATTTGCCGCACCAGCTGTCCAGCTGCTCAGGAGTCGAATCAATGTCGTATTCAAATACTTCATCGACCTGGAGGTCTCCATAGAAGCGGGCCTTGCCTTCTTTTATGTTGTTCAGTTGGCAGCAAAGGTTCTTTCCTACGAATCCTTTGGCGCCGGTAACCAGAATCTTCATTATTTCGCGAGATTTTCAACACCATTCAATTCGTTCTGGATGTATTCCAGAGCACCGATTTTGGCAGTTGTTTCTTCCAAGTTCAGACGGTAAGCGTTGTCAGAATTGAACTCTTCTATGGTAGCACGCTTTACATCACCCTTGGTGAAGTACTGGTCGTAGTTCAGGTCGCGGTTGTCTGCCGGAACACGATAGAAGTTGCCCATATCCTCGGCTTTGGCGCATTCTTCCTTGGTAAGTAGTGTCTCGTACATCTTCTCTCCGTGACGGATACCGATGACCTTGATGTCCTCTTTTTTGCCACCGAAAAGGTCGCAGACAGCTTCTGCCTGTGTCTGAATGGTGCATGCAGGCGCTTTCTGAACGAGAATGTCGCCATTGTGGCCATGCTCGAATGCGAAAAGTACCAGATCGACAGCCTCTTCGAGGGACATGATGAAACGTGTCATCTTAGGCTCCGTAAGAGTGATAGGGTTGCCGCTGCGGATCTGCTCGATCCATAGAGGAATCACAGAACCGCGGGAGCACATGACATTGCCATAACGTGTGCAGCAGATCTTGGTGTTGCGGGAGTTACGGCTCTTGGCTACGGCGATTTTCTCTTCGATGGCTTTGGTGATGCCCATTGCATTGATCGGATATGCTGCCTTGTCGGTAGAGAGACAGATGACCGCTCCGACATTGTTTTCGATAGCTGCCGTGAGAACATTGTCAGTACCTATCACATTGGTCCTCACTGCTTCCATCGGGAAGAATTCGCAGCTAGGGACCTGCTTGAGGGCGGCTGCATGGAAGATGTAATCTGTGCCTGGCATCGCCGAGCGTACGCTTTCCAAGTTTCTGACGTCACCGATGTAGAATTTTATCTTGTGTGCAACGTCAGGGAATTTCGCCTGATATTCGTGGCGCATGTCGTCCTGTTTCTTCTCGTCGCGTGAGAAAATCCTGATTTCAGCAATGTCTGTTCTGAGAAAACGCTTCAATACTGCGTTTCCGAAACTACCGGTACCACCGGTAATCATCAATGTTTTTCCTGCAAAAATACTCATGATATGTTAAATTAGTTAAATTAATTGTCGTCGTATGTTTTTTCAATCTAAGCGAATCCGCCACTATTCCAAGTTCTCCTTCAAAAATTCAACAAGTGGCTCAAGTTCAGGTCGCGAGAAATCCCAGTAATCAGGATTGTCAAATAACCATTGGCCGGAACCGAGCTTTTTTCTTGAGGCATTGTTCAGTCGTTGAGAACTGATATAGGTGTGGAGCTTGGCTTTGCGGTTGGGAATGACGTATCTTGGCTCACCAGATTCGTCGCGTATTCCTGAAATGCACGTTTCGTAATCTGCAAAACAGTCCCACCATTTGTTGTGAAGATCCTTTCTCGCTAGAGTTTCGAGTAAAACTTCGAAGTCTCCATCATCGTGATTGTTAGGATAGAGGAAAAATGGAAAGTCAATCTCGTTTTCCTGCATTTTCTCCATCGTATTACTCTTTCTTGCCTCAAATCCACATTTCTTGTCAATGGTATCTGCGTCTAGAATTACAATCACCTTATCTCCATTATCATGAAAGGTCCGGATCAGAGTCAAAATGCCCTGATTAAAAAGATTGTCCACGCCGTCCATGCAGATTATGTTGTATATTTTGTCCGGAAAATCATTCTTCAAGATGGTTTCCAAGAAACAATACTCTGAAGTTTGAGGTTTCTTCGCTTCTATAAATATCTTGTTCATCCTACCTTACCTCTATTTCCTGGTTCAACATGTAATCGATACTGTCGGTGCTGTAGCAGTATGACTTCAATTCTGCATCGGCTGTACGCTGGAGTTTGAAGAATGTTACTTTGTCGCCTTCATCATGAAGAGCAGCATCCCGCAAACCTTTTATTGAGTCCAAATCATGGGTTGTCGCAAATATCTGCACATTGTTCTTCTTGGATGCGAACAAAATGATGCGCCATAAATCCTTCATTACGGAATAATGGAAGCCATTGCTGATTTCGTCAATCAAGACGATTCCGTTACGGCATTCATAAATCATCGTGAGGATAGAGAGAATCTTGCGGGCACCGTCTCCCATCACATTGATAGGTACGCGCTTGTTCAGGCCGACATCGACGAGCACTTCATTCTGTGACAGTACTATGTCTTTTATCATCGGCTCGATAATGCGCAACGCTTCGAGAACGAACTGTTCATCCTTGTTTTTTAGAATCTCTGTAAGACTTTCTATTGAAGTGTAAAAGTCATACTTTGGTGAAAGATATCGACAAGTTAGATTCTCTTTATAATCTGAATCATATTTTACACTTTGCTCGTAATCGTTGTTTTCTACGCCTTTATGGGAAAGGGTGATGGACGACTCGACTGGCTGCCCATTTATCTTGCATTTCAACACAAGACCATAACGGTTCTTGGTATCAGTTGAAGATATGTTATTCTCGTTTCCAAGCAAGTCTATACGGCTGGCAGCTGATTCGAACAGAGAAATCATAAGTTCCCGCACTTCGTCGTTTGATGCCTTGATCTTGATTGGCCGCGAAGTGTCAAGTGTATAGAAATCCAATGCCAGGTCTGACGGCTCGAATCGAAGGTAGTTTCTCAGCAGATTGATGTTGATCGGCAGTTTCGGATTCGACAAGCCTGATATCAGAAAGATGGCGTCAAGTAGTGAAGACTTGCCGCAATTGTTCTTTCCGAAGAATATATTAACTTCTTTCAGTCCGTCTATTTTCGCGTGACTTATGCCACGAAAGTATTCAATTTCAATGCTTTTAAACATGTCTTATCCTCCTATATCCCTTGTGCTTCACCGCCAAAAATCCGTGTCAGTTCAGAAATATTCGTATTGTACTGCTTGTCCAATAAATATTTCAAAGTCCTCTTTAACGCTCTGAATTCAGAGTTGCCGTTAATTGCTGCGAATAAGTTCTTGAAGCGCTCATCCGTGTTTGACGTGACAGATTTGGATAGTATTGAAGAACATATCTACACCATTATCGTAAGCTTCGTGTATCTCCTCATCATTGAGCTGCTTTACGGAAAAATCTCTGCTGGCAGGCTTCTGTGGATGAGTGAACATTATTGACAATTCTTTCGGGGCAGCCTTGATCAGCTGATTCAGAACATACGGACTATGCGTCGTGATGAAAAGCATGTCTCCGTGCGTTTTAATCTGCTCCAGCATCCAATTCACGAATTGGCATTGAGTCGGAGGAAATAAATTATCCTCTGGCTCTTCAAGGAATATCTCGCTATGATCAACATTGATATACTCCAGACAAATCGACTTGAACTTCTTCGCCTGGTCTGGCTTGGAAAACGAATAATCTACGCCATCAATGGTGACGACTTCTATCGTCTCGTCATGGTTGAAATCCTTTTCGTAGAGATTGGCGTAAATGTTCGACAAAAGATTTTTGCGCTCTTCTTTCTGTTCATACGAGATCTTGCCTGCTTCTGCATTGTATTGGCCTGCAGTAAGATAATCGAGATGTACATACATAGGGAGGAGCGATTGGATGCCGCTGGAACTCTCCTTCAGTTTCAGCGGAGTTCCGTTCTCCAGTCTTATGTTGTCCGTATTTGTCTGGGGGTCATAAGAATAAGACATGCCCAGATTCAAGAAATTCTCCTCGCTCTTTACAAACTTCCTGGCCCGGTCCCAATCTGACATGAAGTCAAGCATGTTGCCATCCAATGGAAGGAAGCTCCACCCCGGAATTGAAGCCACCAAATTTCTGTCGGCAGGGACATAACTTACCTTTGGCCTCTTATAGTTCCAATGATCCTTTTTCCATTTCATCGTAAACTTCTTTTCAGAATGGCTGTATGAGAAGAATACATGTCCGGTTTCATACTCGATGTAGGTATCTGGATGGACGTATCCTGCCATTTGATAATAGCTGGTCATGGTGTCAATGAAGGCCGAACCGTTACCGAAACCGTTGACCTTCTGAGACAATTCGAGACGTTTCTCAACCCAGGTACAATAGCACGCCGTCTTAAGTACGCAGCTCTTGCCGGAACTCTGCATACCTATCAATACATTTACCTGTCCAAGTTGAAGGTCCGCATTGTGAATTGGACCGAAGTTCTTTATGACCAAGTGTTTCATATCGTTTGGCGTTAAAACATTCACACGTCTCAATCTATACCATCATTTCCAATCGAAATGATATTTCTTTCCTCCCGAATCATTTTTGGAAGATACCTGTTTAGAGTTTGCAATGACAGAGGACTTCGCTGCTTTCCTTACTGCTGCAGCAAACTCTCCTGTTACGATAAAGCTATGTTCCTTAATTCCCAACATATCATCAAATTCTTTACATAAAGATATTCATAAATCCCAATATTCCAAAAGATTATAATAGTTTAATCTTCTTACTCACCGTAAAATGCACTGTTTGAGAGCACAATGATCAGAATTTCCTCCAAACCATCTTGTTCACCACGCCCACGTAGCTCTGGATTATCTTCACGACTTTCGTGCTTACGTTTTCGTCGGTGTAGTCTGGAACATCTGAATAATCGAATTCAGGTGTCTTTTCCATTTCTTTTTTTTACAAAACATTGATTTCCAAAGAAATTTTCATATCTTTGCCTCCAGATATAAAAAATGTGATTTGGATTTGAGGGGTTAGACTTTAATCTTTTTCGAAATTAAGAGAGTAGTTGTCCCTAGCAACTGCTCTTCTTTTTTTACTCTACAACTCGGATGGTCTAGATTATTTCGAGAGGCCAATATCCTTTTTACAATCACAATTTTTATATACAATGAAAAAGGTTAAACTAACGATCGAATTTTTCGATGACGATAAAACAAAAAAATCGTCAGCAACCAGAGTCGCCCCTTATGTTAGAGTGCGAAATGGTAAGAAAGAACTTATTCGTGGATATCGCCGAAAGTCTAGGGAACTTTAGGCTGTATTAGACAGTAAGTTTGATTTTTCTGTTTAGCATCCAGTTGCCAATGGGAGATATCTCTTAAGAGATGTCTCCTTGCGGTTTTATTATACTTTAATTCCTAACATATCATCAAATTCTTCACATAAAGATATTCATAAATTCCAATATTACAAAGGTTTATGAAAAGTTTCATTATGTTTCACTTCCCCGCGGCCGAGGGTATATCTAACGCCTACTGAGAGGCCGATGGCGTCCTGGTAGAGCTGGCCCTTGTCGAGGTAGAGGCCGTACAGGACGGAGAGGCCTGGGATGCGGAAGACGGACTCGAGCTGGCCTGTGAAGGCGGCGGAAATCTGCTTCAGACCGGTTTCATGGACTGTTCCCCAAGGTTTCTGTATCTGGGACTCGCCCGTGTAGGGAGCCGCGTAGGTACCGTAGTTCTCAGTGTAGGTTAACATCAGTTTATATGGATGCTTGCGGAAAAGCTTTCCGCCGAGGCCCAGGTGATGCGACTTGACGCGATTGTTCTCTATGCCGCGGTTTATCCGGGCAGAGGTCCACGTCTGATCGTGCACGCCTCTCGGCAGAAACAGCGGGTCGCCGATTACCCGTCCGTGATGAGTCCAGCCGGATCGGTAATATGAGTTGGCGAAGTAGTCATCGATGCCTACCGTAGATACTCCCGGCGGCGTGATGGAATTGCCTTTGTCATCGAAGATCTCGCCGTTTATCGGTCCAGACTGGTAAAGCGTATATTGGTGTTCGTACAGGATATCGCTTACCCATCTGTTCTTGTCAGTGAAACTGAATGACAGCGTATTGACTCCGTCGGGGAAATTGTGGAATCCCATTCCAGAGCCATCGTTGTATGGTATGTCGTGCTGAGCCGTGATAGTCCATTTGTCGGCACGATATGTAACCCTGAATATCTCGCTTCCTCCCTGGTCCCCGATGACATTCAGCCTGTCGCTCATGGTTCCGCCTTCTCCTGCATGACGTCCGGTCACCACCTTGATATAGTTCTTTATCGTCACCGGATAGCTGACCTCCGTAGGATGATGACCTGCCCACATCGCGTAATGGTCGATCACCGCGTCGAATGACAGCCTGTCTGTCGCGGCATATCGCAGCCCCACCCTCATTCTGTGGACCAATGCACCTTCGACATGGCGGTCGTCCATCGTCATATAATCGCCGTACGCACCATAGAGCCACAGATGCTCTCTTGTCCATGGCAAGGCCACGGGCTCCAAACTGAGGAGATATCCTGGCATCGAGCGTGCATTTCCTGTCTCCGCAAGATGCCCGCCGGTCACTGACAATGAGCCCAATTCCCGCGATGCGCCGATAAAGTCGTTCTCTCTATGTTTTATGCCAACGTCCAGAGTCAATAGTTTCCACTTGACTGAGCCATAGAGTTCATCGGCCATCAGATTGACCGTCCGGGATGACGGGTCGAGTGGATTATGATAGGCATTGCTCGCCAATGAAACGCCGCAGCTGTACTGTATAGTCCTGGACTTGTCACTCTGAGAATAGACCTGCAACAATGCCAGTCCCCCTCTGCGCTCAGGCATCAGTCCATACTGATTGGTCGTCATCCAGTATGGAAGATAACCGTCTGTCGATGCCATCGCCCCCATCAGCATTATCGACGCCACAAAGTCGTTCATCTACTCCTTCTCTCCATAATAGCGCTTGTACCACTGGGCGAAAGCACGGAGGCCGTCACGCAGCGGTGTGGATGGCCTGAAGCCGAAATCGTTTTCGAGTGGCGTGGTATCTGCGTATGTTACCGGAACATCTCCCGGCTGCATTGGAACGAGTTTCTTGTGCGAATCGAAGTCGTAGTCCTGCGGGAGGACTCCTGCACGGAGCAGTTCCTGCTGAAGGATATCCACGAACTCGAGCAGGTTCTCAGGATGACTGTTGCCGATGTTATAGACCTTGTACGGAGGCACAGGCAGACCGTCTTCTCCAGTCTGCTTCTCAGGAGCGTGCTGCATGACACGCACTACTCCCTCCACGATATCATCCACATAGGTAAAATCACGTTTGCAGTTACCGTAGTTGAATATCTGGATGGTCTCCCCTTTCACGAGCTTGTTCGTGAAACCGAAATATGCCATGTCAGGACGTCCTGCAGGGCCGTAAACCGTGAAAAACCTCAGTCCGGTGGACGGAATGTTGTAGAGCTTCGAATAGGCGTGCGCCATCAGTTCGTTACTCTTTTTAGTCGCCGCATAGAGGCTTACAGGATTGTCCACCTTGTCGTCAGTGGAGTACGGCACCTTCTTGTTTGAGCCGTAAACACTTGATGATGAAGCATATACAAGGTGCTCCACTTCATTGTGGCGACAAGCTTCAAGAATATTGTAGAAACCTATCAGGTTGCTCTCGATATACGCGTCAGGATTAGTTATGGAATAACGCACTCCGGCCTGCGCAGCGAGATTCACAACCACAGAGAAATGGTACTTCGAGAAAAGTTCATTGACAATGCCCTTGTCGGCAATGCTCGCTTTCACGAAGGTCCAGTCCTTGTCCAATGCCTCGATTTCCTCGAGTCTGGCGTATTTGATATTAACGTCGTAATAATCTGTTACCGAATCAATTCCGACGATTTTAATACCGTTGAATTCATGAAACAGCCTTTTCACTAAATTGCTGCCGATAAATCCAGCTGCACCAGTCACGAGGACTGTCTTTCTGTACAAAGAGATATTGTATTCCAGCATATCTTTAGTCTCTCTTGAAAATGTCACGTGTATAGACCTTGTCCTTCACGTCATCGAGGCAGACGTCATAGCGGTTGGCAATGATGCAGTGCGAACGGGACTTGAATGCCGCGAGGTCATTGACCACCTCACTTCCGAAGAAATGAGTGCCGTTCTCGAGAGTAGGCTCGTAGATGATGACCTCTGCTCCTTTGGCCTTGATACGCTTCATAATCCCCTGAATGGCGCTCTGGCGGAAGTTGTCCGAGTTGGACTTCATGGTCAGACGATATACGCCGATGACGCATTTCTTCTCCTGGGTGCTGTCCCACTGGCTGTTGCTGCTGTAGTAGCCCGCCTTGGTAAGTACCTGGTCTGCAATGAAATCCTTTCTCGTGCTGTTCGAATCGACAATGGCCTGAATAAGATTCTCAGGAACATCATTGTAGTTGGCGAGAAGCTGCTTGGTGTCCTTAGGAAGGCAATATCCGCCGTAGCCGAATGAAGGGTTGTTATACTGCGAGCCGATTCGCGGATCCAGACAAACACCATTTATAATCGACTGAGTATCAAGACCTTTAATCTCAGCATAGGTATCGAGTTCATTGAAATAACTTACGCGGAGCGCCAGATAAGTGTTGGCGAAAAGCTTCACGGCCTCAGCCTCGGTGCTGCCCATGAACAGGACAGGCACCTCTTCTTTCAATGCTCCTTCGTGGATGAGACGGGCGAAGGTATGCGCAGCCTCTTCGAGGAAAGCATTGCCCTGCTCGAAACCTACTATTATACGGCTCGGGTAGAGGTTGTCGTAGAGAGCCTTGGACTCACGCAGGAACTCAGGTGCGAAAATGATATTCGGAGTCACCACTTTCATCGTGCCGTCAGCCTGACGCTCACGATATGAGAATTTTTCCCTGACAGATGACGTATAACCCACAGGGACAGTGGATTTGATGACCATAACTGCATCAGGATTAACCTTCAGCACCAGTTCAATGACTTCCTCCACATGTGACGTGTCGAAGAAGTTTTTCTTGCTGTCATAGTTGGTCGGTGCGGCGATCACCACGAAATCCGCATCATTGTACGCTGACTCGCCGTCGAGCGTGGCCGTGAGGTCGAGATTCCTGTTTTTCAGGAAATCCTCGATGTAGTCATCCTGAATAGGCGAAATCCTGTTGTTCAGTTTCTCCACTTTTTCAGGGATGACGTCCACTGCGGTCACATGATGCTTCTGTGAAAGAAGCGTAGCGATACTGAGGCCTACATAACCTGTTCCGGCGACAGCCACTCTGATATCATTGCACTCTTTCATAATTTATATTGCTTTATCTAAAACTTCATATTTAGAGTGACGGCTCTTGTACTCCGGCACTATCTCCTTCATGATGCGGACAATGGCCATATCGTCGAAAGTGCGCGACTCCTCGAGGAGTCTCTTCTCATTGGCACAAGCCGTATCATAATCATACTCACGGACTTTCGCCACCATGATCTTAGGATTGGTGGTAGGGATGGTCACCTCCTTGTCGTTGAGCACCTCTTCATAGAGTTTCTCGCCGTCACGAAGTCCCGTAAACTGGATTTCCACATTTTTCGCTCCAGAAAGGGCTATCATACGCTTGGCCAGATCGACAATCTTCACCGGCTTGCCCATATCGAAGACGAAGATCTCGCCACCCTTGCCCATGGTCCCGGCCTCAAGCACGAGCTTGCAGGCTTCCGGAATCAGCATGAAGTAACGGATGATGTCCGGATGGGTGACGGTGATCGGTCCGCCACTTCTGATCTGTTTCTTGAATATAGGAATCACGCTTCCGTTGGAGCCGAGAACGTTTCCGAATCTGGTAGTGACGAACTGTGTAACTCCCTGAACCTTACCGTCTTTGATGGCCTGGTTGAGACTCTGGCAGTATATCTCGCAGATACGCTTGCTGCAGCCCATGACATTGGTCGGATTCACCGCCTTGTCGGTAGATATCATCACGAACTTCTTCGTTCCGTATTTGACGGCGAGGTCAGCAATCACGCGCGTACCGTATATATTGTTCTGCACGGCGATGGCCGGGTCGTCCTCCATCATCGGAACATGCTTGTAGGCAGCCGCGTGGAACACATATTCAGGCTTGTGCTCGGAGAAGATGCGCTCCATGTGCTCAGCATTGGTAATGCTGGTGACTATGGTCTCGTTATGGATATGCGGGTAATGCTCCGACATCATCAGCCTGATATCGTGCATAGGGGTCTCCGCCTGATCGATCAATGTCATCTCCGCCGGTGAGAATTTCGCGATCTGTCTCACCATCTCGGAGCCGATGGAACCGGCAGCGCCAGTTATCAGGATCCGGCGTCCCTTCAATAGTTTTCCGATGGCCTCCATATCGACCTCGATCTTGTCTCTCGGCAGGAGGTCGTCGATTGCCACCTCATGCAACTGATTATGTGTCAATGAAATGTCTTTTCCATCCCATTCCTCTGCATTGGTCATCATAAGAATCTTGAGGCCTGCATTGAGGAAATCATCCACCATTTCCTGGTTCTGGCGGAACCTCTCGGTCTTGAGCGGCGAGACGAGCAGAGCCTTCACCCCTTCGTCACGCAGTTTCTCAGCGATTTTTGCCCCATTTTGATAGACAGGCTTGCCCATGATGTAGGCACCTTTCATCTCAGGTCCGTCAGATACGAAAGCATGGAGCGAATACTTCTTGTCCTTGATGGAAACAATGCTCTTGGCAATGCTGATTCCGCCTGCCTTGGTACCGTAGATAGCCACAGGGAGGGCGCCGTCCAGATGGAAGGAGTCGAAAAGCCTCTTTACCAATATACGCTCCACCCACAGCAGCAATGTACTGAGAATGAAGACGGTAACGGCTGTATTCAACTTAGGGAAATAGAATATCGTCTGATTCGGGAATACTGCTCCGGTGACATATCCTATCAGATAGAATGCCACTGAACCGGTAAATGCAGCAGTCGCAACTCTCTGAAGGTCAATAAATGACGAGTACCTTACAATTCCGGAGTAGGTATGGAAGAGTTTGAACGATATCGCGAACGGGACCAGCGCCAGCAGATTTGCTGCCGTCATTGGCCAGAAATTCGCAGCGAAACCGTCCCCTCCCAGATCAAAATAGTATCCGACATAACCAGAGAAAGCCACAATGCAGCAATCAAGAATCAGCAGTCCCCAGTATGGCAGCGCCTTTTCGGAGAAATACCAATTGGAGATTTTCCGTACAATATTCATATCAGTATTTAATTGGTTTTTAAATAGTTATAAATTCAGAGATCAATGGTTATCCAATAGTTCCATCATCCTGTCGTAGTCTTCCACCTTCTCGAAGGACTCCTTGTTCACGCCTGAAATGGCGATGGTCCTGTCTCCCACAGCCATGACGAGTTTCCTGTCCCTGTCAATGCGGATGACATAGCCTTCAAGGCCTTCGAAAACGCCTGATGTTATGCGGAGAAGAGGATTGCCTTCAGCATATTCGGAAATCGGCTTGAGCATAAAGCGGACTCTGTCCGGATCTATCTCGAGAACCTTCATGAACGCCTTCATCACGCTGTCGCGGATTACCGCCTCCCGTCCTGTACCACAATCATTTACCAGATAAAGTGACTGGAAATTGTCCTGCAGGTATTTCTTCACTGCACGGACTTTTCCTTGGATGAACAGCATGCCGTTCACAGCCTTATGTGCAAAGACATGGAACACACCATCCTTCGCGAACCGTTCCATGATGGCCGGAAGCTTGGCATGATGCACATAGACATAGCACCAGTCTTTACACGAACTTACCTCCGGACGGACTGCTTTCCACTCGGAAGAATTCTGCTCTGAAGCTATAGAAAACGCATCTGTACTATCCAGTTTCATCGACTGTTTTCTATTTTATGTCGTCACCTTTTCTAAAGGCAAAAGGACGGCTCTGGTCCGATGTTCTCTCACAAATCTCCATAATAACATCGTTGTATTTCATTTATTGACTTCTGCCCCCGCACTTTGTCTGTCAAAAAATCTTTACAAAGTTAGTCAATAAAGACGTAACGAGCAACCGGTTTTCGGCAAATAACTGGTTCATATTCAGTTCATTTCACGCGCATTTACCCCCCCCCATTGTAATTTATTAAGAATAAAGGAGTTAGAAAAAAAACACTTTCCGCAGATCATGGCGACAGTTTAGTCAAATTTTCTCCAGACACACCTCCAACGAATCGTTCCAATGTGGAATTTTCAGGCCAAAAACAGTCTTGACCAATGTCTTGTCAAGTACAGAATAATGTGGTCTCGCCACCGGACTCGGGAACTCATCGCTATGGCAAGGGCTAATCTCACAGGCATTTCCGCTCAGTTCGCAGATACGTTTTGCGAAATCATACCAGGAGCAGACTCCCTCATTGCTGTAGTGGTAGATTCCGCTCTTTCCTGTCTGTCCGCTCTCGATAATGTATGCCACAGCCGCAGCCAAATCGCCCGCGTAAGTCGGCGTGCCCACCTGGTCGAAAACGACATTGACCCTATCCTTGGTGGCGAACAGCACCAGCATCGTCTTCACGAAGTTCTTGCCCCACTCGGAATACAGCCACGATGTTCTGAATATCAGGTAATTGCATCCGGAGTCAATGATTGCCTGCTCCCCTTTCAGCTTGGTTTCGCCATAGACGCTTACAGGACAGGTTGGGTCAGTTTCACGGTACGGAACGCAAGCATTGCCATCGAAAACATAGTCCGTGGATATATGGACCAATGTTCCTCCGCGCTCTTTCATCACACTCGCCATTCCTCCCACAGCCACGTGGTTCATCAGATCAGCGGTCTCCCTGTCTGACTCAGCCCTGTTCACGTCCGTATATGCCGCGCAGTTCACGATGAGGTCGATTCCATTGTCCTGCACCATCGCGCGGACCGCCTCAGTATCAGCGATATCCAAGTCCTGCCGCGTGGTGAAGAAATACCTGTGCGATGTCCCTTCCACTGCGCGTATCATCTCACGTCCGAGCTGCCCGCCGGCCCCTGTAACCAATATGTTCACCTCTATCTTATTTTATTTTCAATATACTGTCTCTCAGCGAGTTTCATCTTCTTCTCCAATGCCGCCCCCCAATACTCCAGCGCCTTTTCCATCTGCCCCGTCACACGGAAATAGTCGCCCACCGCATTGTAGCCGCCATAGTACAATGAGTCAAGGCCAATGATATATGTCAATGAATCTTCATCCATCTGTATTCTCTCCCCTGCCGCCTTTCTGACTTTCGGAAGCAGTTCCTTGAATTCCAGCACTTTGCGATAATCTTCCGTTTCCACGAAAGGGTCCTGCGCGATATCCTCTGAGGAGTTTCTGATTTCGCCTCTGAAGTCGGAAGCGAATACCTTGTCGATGTCATAGCAGACAAACCTGCCGCATTGCCATGGCGACGTGGATACCCAGATCTTATGTTCAGCCGGACAGAACACTACCGAGTGCATCGCAAGCAACTGATTGATGGCCAGTTCATTGCAATATCCTATTTCTTCACCGTCGAGTCCTTTCTTGTCGCGCAGTATCTGCACTGCTTTTTCCGGGGTCAATGTCGCTGCGCTGTCCAGCAGTTGTTCCACTCTTCTGAATCGCCACATGCTGTCGGACATCCTGATATTGTCCTGATTTACAGGATTATCCCGGAAGGTGGTGGACTGATAGTGGTTCGTGCAGATGATGTGATGTATATCCGGATTGACAGAAGCGGGGTCATAGACCGCCATCTCAGACGGGGTTTTCTCGATGATTGCCGCTCTGCCGTCTTTTGCGGAGCCTATCAATATGGATTCCGACACGAAGGTCTGGCGTGAGGCGGCGATACGTACAGCCTCGTCGATGTCCGATGCGTACTGGAGTATCTCCTTGGTCAATATGGATATCGGGGTGGCCGACATCGACGGTGTCTCGAGTTTGGAGGCATTGATGGTGACGGTCAGTCCTTCCACGTTCATTCCGCTGAGGACTCCTGTCATTCCTGGCCAAGTAACTGACACATACGCATATCCGGTGTCAGGCTTTTCGAACATGACGAGTTTGTTCCGCGCGAATTCATCGCCCATATAGAAGTCGAAGTTTCTCCCTATCAGAAGGTTACCGTCTGCTGTACCCTCGCCCCACGATGCGAATGAGGTACATCCCACCAGCATATAGTCCTGCATGACGTGACCAATGTCATGGGCAGAATGATACTGCATCTGGCGCTCGTAGGCATTGCCGAACTCTTCGAATTCATCTGTGCAGGCGGTGGACATGGCCTTGATTTCCTGACGGTATTCCAGTGGCACATTGGCCCCTAAACGCCTGTTGAAAATGGTGATGAAGTAGTGCAGCAGCTTCCTGTAACTCCGGCTCGGAACTATCTCGAAAAGTTTGTCCGCGAAAGCTTTTTCCTGCTCGTAAAGCAGTTCCGGAGCGAGTTTTCCGATGGCCTCTCCACGTTCGAAGGCATTGCCGATGACTCTCATTTCCCACAGTCCGGACTCGCTGAGTCTCAGGGCATTGACCTCCGCTGTATTGGCTGTGGGGGCTATGGCTCGGGGGCTGTCCGAGGTTTTAGTTTCTGAGTCGCCGTCAGTCCTGCACACAGTATCGCTGGAAGACGTAGGACCGGCCCAGAGGCGGAGGCTGTCACCGACTTGGACGGCCTGTGACCCGGATGGTGCAAACGCCGGCTCGGCAAGGTCAGCGCTTGAGTGAAGGCCGACGCAGACCAGAACCGCCACCAGCACCATCGCCAATATCACGGTCAGCGTCCACTTGAATATTTTCAGGACAATTTTCATTTCGGCTTCTATTATATATTATACCTACTCCAACCTCAAAATGTAAAATGTGTTGGATGTAATCTCGTCATTCGCTTTCACTTTCATCGAGAGCCCTGTCTTACGTGCGATTTGCTCCATCCTCGACTGGGATATGTAGCTCAGTTCGCCCTCTGTCCGATTGAACCGCAGAATTTTCGTGGAGAACACTTCGCTCAATGCCGTAATCTTCTGTCCTTCAGCATTTTCAGAATCAGAGTCACGCACCAGAATCAATCCGCCACTCTTAAGCTTGGACGCGCAGCGCTGTATAAGTTCGAGCTGTTTTTCAGCGCTGAGATAATGCATCATGTCACTGATGATGAAGGCATCGCTTTCCGGCAATTCCGCCTGCGAAGCATCCTCACATCTGAATGACAGGCCGCCCAGGCACTTGTTCAGCCAGCAATTCTGCGCCACCGTTATCTTCTCGTCGTCATAGTCGATTCCCAGAATCTTGCGTCCCGGCTTGTACATCGACAGCATGAAGGCCATCTGGCCCATTCCGCAGCCTATATCCGTAATCTGACCGGTATCAGGAAGCATGGAATCGAAGAAAGCATAGTTCTTCTCCATCTTCATTTTCACCCTCACATACCACTCGGTCACTGGACCTTTATATATATAGGCCGAGGCCAATGTCGCAGCGAAATACGGGTTTTCCGGCCCGTCATACCTGTCGCAGAGTTTCGCGTAACTGTCTTTGACCAATGTCGCTACTCGCTTTGCCAAGTCGTGATAGTCAATGTTTTCCGTCTTCACAGGCTCGAGCACCTGCATCACGGACAGTCCACGCGTAATGGTGAAGCAATGATTTTTCGGCATTATCCGCCAGTTGCCGTAGAAAACGACAGGAGTGACAGGGGCATTGACCTGAAAAGCGAGATAGAATGCGCCTTTGTGGAATCTCCTGATGGTTCCGTCGATCGTGCGGGTGCCTTCCGGGAATATCACGAGGCTCCAGCCCTGTTCGATGTCTTTCTTGAGATTTGTCAATGAGCCTTCATATCCTTCGGAGCGCACGTAATATCCGAGATATTCTGCTATAGGACCGAACAGAGGTGAGTTTTTCACCCAGTCCGCCACGAAGAATTTCACTTTCGGGAAGGCTGCCATCAGCAGGATGATGTCAAGCGACGACTGATGGTTCGCCACGATGATTCCGGGTTCTACAGTGCCGCAGGATGCTCCGGACTGTCTGGCATTATTGGCCTTGATGTCGCTACCGTCGTTTTCTTCCGGATTGACCAGTTCTCTGTCTATCCGTACAGATCTTATGACCGGTGTCATCGCTACGAGCACTTTGCAGCCGACATGAAGCATCTTGGAGACCAATGCCTGCTTATGTATTCGTCTGATCGGCAGGCACAGAAGCAACAAGGTGAGTACCAATATTATAAAGCACCCGAGCACGGTCGGCACATAGAACGCCAGGTTGCGGACTATCATTCCGAATGTATATGGCGGTCTCCCCTGCGATGTCGGACGTGTTACGAAAGCATTGAATATCAATGGTTCTGCGGTATAGGATATCAGCACCACCGCTACCATTCCGAGTATGGTGATGAGTGCAATGGAGTGCAGGGCCGGATGCTTGGCGAAAATGAGGGCGCCTATGCCGACTATCATCGTGAATGACGAGAAGAAGATGGCGGTCTTGTGCGAGTTCAGGAGTTCTCGACCGGTCTTGTATTTGTGCAGCAGGCCTTCGAGAATGAAGATGCTGAAGTCGTCTCCCATACCGAAGATAAAGGTGGAGAGGATGATGTTCACGATATTGAACTGGACCCCGAGTATGCCCATTATTCCGGTGATTATCAGCCATCCCACGGCCATCGGCAGGAAGCTGAGCAATGCAAGTTCGAGTCTGCCGTAAGATAGCCATAGCACGAAGAAGATGAGGCATGAGGAGATGAAGAGTATCAGGTAGAAGTCGTCGTTGATGCTCTTGGCTGCCTGGTTTGCGAAATAGGCCTGATCGAAGATGACAAGGTCTGCCCTGTCTGAGAATGTGCCGTAAACCTGGTCGATCCGGCTTTCGTCGAGGCCGACTCTCGTTATGAGCATTTTCAGGTCATCAGAGTTTCCTATCCACGCTGACACAGCTTCCGGCATACCTTCTCCGCTGAAATAATCTATTGTTTCACAATTATTTACGAGAGAAGTCAGTGCGGCATCGAACGAGTCTTCGCGAAATCCGTATTTGACGGCTGCTTCCGCAACTTCGCTTTTCAGTCTGGACACACGTTCTTCTGTCCACCATGCCTGCCATTTCGCAAGATTTGCCTGTTGTTCTTCCTGACTGCGGATAAACGAACCGCCATCTGAATAGCTGTGTATCAAGTTTTTGGCTTTCAGTGAATCGAGCTGGGCCAATGTCTTTTTCTGTGCGGCGAAGGCCTCCCCTGCCGTCTTTCCCACGCTCACGAACATCACGTTCTTTTCATTGACCTGAACTCCCTCGGCGACGCCGGACAGGCTCTTCTCTCTGGACTCAGACTCCTCAGCGACTGACTTACCAGTTCCCTCGGCGACGCCGGCCTCTGCATTGACACCGGTCTTGCCGCTGAGAATCGTCTCCGCCTCTTTCAGTTTCGGCTCCCAATAGGTCAGATCCATCATGTCGCTGTCGAAACCGACTTTGGTGGACATGTAGGTGCATACGACTGTCAATATTATCAGTGCGCCGACAAGCCATTTGTTCTTGTGGAACGGATAGGAGCTGAATTTTTCAATGCCTCTGAGGATGCGCCCTTCCCGGAGGTCTGCCTGCGCCGTGAGGAACTGCGGAAGGAAAACGAGGCAGAAAATCATTGTTCCGAGCAATGTGAGTGAGGCGAAAAGGCCGAAATCCTGAAGCAGTTTGGAAGAGGTGAAAAGCAGTCCGGCGAAGGCGCCTATGGTGGTGACGCTTCCGATAATCATCGGGCTGCACAGTTCGTCAAGCAGCTGTTCGATGGTATGTACGTGATTCTGGTGCGCCAGAAGGTGTATCGAGTAGCTCAGCGCCACGCCCATTATCGCCGCTCCCGCTCCGACTGCGATGCCGGAAATGCTGCCCTGAATGAGCCAGGACAATGCCAAGGCGAACAATGCGCCGTACAACACCGGGCACAATATCAGGAACACGGAGCGTTTCCGCTTGAATACCGCGAGGATGAACAGGACTATGATTATGAGGGCTACTATCGACGTGGAATAGGTGTCGCGTTTTATCTGTCGTGCGTTGTACACGCTCATGACCGGGCCGCCGAAATAGTGGAGCGAGATGCTCGGGAATTCTTCGGCGAGGGTGTCCAATGCATTGTCTATCAGATTCACGAGGTCGTCGTTGTGGGCGGTCTCGCCTGACGGGAATGCGGGTTCGATGAAGGTCAGCATTGTCCTGCCGTCCGGAGTGAAGACGTGTCCTGAACGGACTTTGTATTCGGATACCGGGTTCAGCTCTGCAGTGCGTCCGAGCACGGTGCTTCCTATGGCCAACGGATCTGCGAGTATGTAGTCCTTCATCGCAAATCCGGCCGGGGATATCAGGTTCACATAGTCGTTCATTATGGCTGAATCGACTGCTGAAGGACGGTCCAGTTCTTCCAGACGCCGGAAATCGCTGTCATCCATCAGGCACGGAAGATGGCCGAGGATGAAGTTCATCATTTCGCTTATATCGGCCTGTCCGACTTCGCATATATAATTGTCTATCAGACTCTTGTCCTCCGAATCGGAAAACAGTTCGCCGAGTCGCTCCGATGCTTCTGACAGCAGATTGTCGTCTTCCTGCTCAGGAGTGAACATCACGACTATCTTGTCGCTCACTTTCAGGTGAGAATAGACGTCCGCGAGATGCGATGAGTTCTTAGATGACGGGAAGAATGAGGTGACGTTCTCTTCAAACTCGATCCGCGATGCCATAAGACACATTGACAACACGCTGAGTATCAGCGTTATCCAAAACACCGTCTTATGCGAGCGGAACCAGATATATAGTCGTGTGAAGATTTTAGACATTGGATGCAGGTTTATCAGGGGATTTCCGGAAAATGGCCAGCAGGGACATCGAGAGGCACCAGCTGAATGCCGACAGGAGCGCGCCGAAGACAATGCTGCCTACCACATATTGCAGAAGCATTGATCCGATAGATGCTAGCGTTATGTTTTCCGGCGTCAGCAGCACGGGCTTGGCGAACAGGACGCATCCGACCCAGTATCCGGCAAATATGATGAACGGAATGAGCGGCGGAAGGCTTATGTTCGATGCCACGAGCGTTATGACTTTGTTCAGTTTCAGCAGATGGGCCAATGCAAATGCGCATATCATCTGATACCCCCATATCGGGGATACCCCCATAAATACGCCGAGTGCTATCGCTGACGCTATTCTCGCATTGCTCTCGGGAGAATGAATTATATATCTGTCAATGAATGATTTACAATTCTTCCACGTTAGCTTTCTGAAGAAGTTCACGGGCCAACGCCAGAGCAGGCAATACAGTACGAGGATGGTATTCAGTATGCTGATTTTCGTAAAGTCGCGGAATGGCTTGAAGTGTGAAACACGTTCTCCTTCAGGCGGATAATAGACGCGGATAGGGACATTGACGACATTGGTTCCTCTCCATGCGGAGAATACGAGGATTTCGAGCTCGAATTCGTATCCGCCGGTTAGAAATCTCGAGCCCAATTCGATCTTGTCGAGCGGGTAGGCTCTGTAGCCGGACTGCGTGTCGTCGAGGCGTATTCCGGTTTCGAGTTTGTACCAGAAATTGGAGAAACGGTTCGCGAATGTATTCTTGCCTGGCATTCCCTCGGCCCGCAGGTTCCGTGCCCCAACTATCAGTGTATCAGGCATTTTACTTATCGATTCCGCGAAAATCGGGAGGTCTGAAGGATAATGCTGTCTGTCGGAGTCAATGCTGATGGCATACTTGAAGCCGTATCTTTTCGCATAGACCATTCCGCACAGGAGCGCCACGCCCTTGCCCTGGTTTTTCTCCTGGGTCAATGATTTTATGGCATCTCCGAATGACCGGATGATTTCAGGTGTGGTGTCAGTGCTGCCGTCATCTACAACTATCACGTCTTCAGAGTATTGCAGGACTTCGGAGATGACGTGCGAGAGAGTTCCGGCGTTGTTGTAGGTCGGGATTATCACGCAGCAGCCCAGGTCTTTCAAGGCTTTGCGGCACTCATGAGGAGATTTAGCCACAGCATTGTTCGCTTCCGGCGCGTAGTTATATATCTCGTTTTCTGGCATCGTGCGTTACATTGATAATGATTTTCTGAGTTTGGAAGCGAGGAATGCCGAGAAGGCATCTCTGCTTATGGCGTCTGCGACGTAGTTGGTGACGTAACTGTCTCTGGAGACTGTCATGTCGAACAATGTCATTCCGAAATATGTGGTTCCGACTACTCTCCACGAGCCTTCCTCAACAGGTTTGGCGAGCATTATTCCTGACAGTTGCCGTTTTCCTACGCCCAATGTAAAAGTAAAGGTGCGCGGTTCGGCACTGCCGCTTTCATCTGCATTAGTCTGGACGGCCGCAGACTCGAATGTCGCGGTCTGCTCCTGGACATTCTGGGCCTGAGGCAATTCGGAAACGAGGAGTTTCGGAAAGCAGGAGGTCGTCAATGCGAGGCTAACGCATATTGAAGACAGTCTGAGGTATCGCCGCATTGAATTTCTTATCTGTAAAGTCATACATCGTATAGTCGGAAGCATTCTCGTACATGGTCAGCCGGTTCACGGACAAGTCCTTGCGGTTCAGCAGTATAACCATCTTGTCGATATATGCGCGGACTGTCTTCGATTTCGGGATGATGGTGAGTCTGTAATCGGCCACGGACTCTTCCACGTTCACGGTGAAATCAGTGCCAAGTTTGGTCAAGTCGCCTGTCATACAGGATGTTATGAGTGAGCTCATCTGGTCCATCATGGGATTTCCCTTGGTGTCAATGACGGAGGCCTTGCCGGCGTTTACGGTCTTGATCTTATCGCCGTTGATGACGATTTCGTAGGCGACCGGTGTACGGTAGTCGAGGCAGATCTTGTCTGTCTTCTGCCAGTAGAACCGTCCTTCGGATTTCATTTCCCTGCTGAATACGCTCAGGTACTTCGTCTGGACGAACTTCGCCTGAATCGTGGTCAATGCCGATGTCTTGGACGCCAGCTCTTCCCTGAACGCCGCCATATCCGCAACTTCCTTATAGCCGGCCGCAGTCCCCTGCACCGACGCCATTCCGGACATTGTCCCGGACGTCGCCGCCGACGGGAACGCCGCCCCTGACAGCCCAAACTGCGCCGCCATCAACATTCCTATCCCCAATAATATGCTCAATCTATTCATATCTTATTTCTATTCATCTGACAAATATAGCGAAATTGTCGCCGTGACAGCCGGAGCACCCGCGCTTTTCAACAAGTCGTCATCAGACGACCGGCCGGGTCCGGGTATTTGCTCCTGCAAATACGTAGAGGACGTAAAGGCCGCACGGAGTGTCAGGGTTTGGGACAGAGTCCCAATGAAAAAACAGTCAAGGGCCTGGTCCTCACAAGTGCTTCTCCGGGCACAACACGACAACAATGTAGTGCTACCTAGCGGAAGCGTTTCATTACCGTGACGCGATACGGATGACGCACAGCATAGTGGGCAGCATTTTGCGCCACCTCCTTCTTGCCCTCATCGACAGAATCAGGCGCATAGGAATTGCCCACAACACACTTTCCGGAAATCGCCTCAAACCACGTGCAGGCAGCAGTATAACGGCCATAATTCAGCTCCAGATGGTAACCGTCCCTGTTGAACTTGTCCCCCACATACGAAGTCCTCGCATTCTGAATCGCAGTACCAGACGGAACAAGCACATCGAAATCATTGTCCTTCAACGCCTTCCTGGCCGCAGACACAATCGCCTCATACATCGCCATCTGGCTGTTCCCGTATTTCGGGAAATCCCTATGGTCAGAATCCGAAGCATAAGCCCACGTCTGATGCCACACAAGCTTGAAATCCTTCTTCGGCGCATTCTCACGAAGATACGAAATCAATGAAGGCAGATACGGATTGTAAGTTTCATACAGACCGGACTTGCCGCTCGCCTGCTGGAGACTGATATAATCCCACGGCTCATCCATGACAGCATCAATCAGTCTGGTATTCGGAGTATTGGTCCTCTTCCCATCGACAATCTTCCGGTAAGCATACGCATCCTTGCACGAAACAGAATTATTATAATGCCTCTCCAACGAGCAGCCACCTATATACATATTGCCGATTATCACCTTGATTCCGGCAGCATCGAACAGCTCGTAAAGATATTGTTCCACAGCATCCTGCGAAAAACTGTTCCCGATCGCCAGAATCCGGATGACGCCGTCCCCATTCTTCGCCGCACCATTCTTTTCAATGCCGGCAGACTCCACCGGACCGGCAGCAAAGCCGCTGTAAGACAATGTCAATGTCAGGAGACCGACAAAGAGAACACCACAGAGTTTCTTATATAAAGTATTCATAATCAATGATTTTAAGAATAATTACAGAGAGCCATTTCTCCCCATAAGTTATCCGATAAAGTAGCGCATCAGCGAAGTAGGCGGAATCTGCTTGTCTGAAACATAGACGAAATAATGCAGGAACTTCTCAAGCCTGTGCGCCTCACTGTATTCAGGACAATTCTTAGGCACAGTAGCCAAGATTCTCTCAGCATGGCTGCGAAGCACCGCAAACTCCACAAGGTAGGCAGAATTGAACAGCACATCGGCATCCTCCTGATACGGATAGATCCACTTCACCTCGGCACGACGCACATTCGGCCAGTTGGAAATAGTCTCCTGGGCCGTGAACGCCCCCTTGTTGAAATCCCTCACAATACGCCTCAACAGACGGTTGTCACTTGTCGGAATACAGTTATGGTCATCCAGCGAAATGCTCGTGATGGTATTTATGAAGATGCGGAACTTCTCGGAATCAGGGATATTGTCCAGCAGTTTAGGATTCAGCGCATGAAGCCCCTCGATCAGCAGGATGGACCCCTCTTCGAGAGCCAGCTTCTTCCCATTGTACTCCCGGATACCAGTAACGAAGTTATACTCAGGCACTTCCACGGTCTCACCAGAAATAAGCTTCAGCACATCCTTCTGCAACGCGGCATGGTCCACAGTATCGAAATTGTCGAAATCATAACTGCCGTCCGGAAGCTTCGGCGTATCAAGCCTGTTCACGAAATAATCGTCTGTAGAGAAAGACACCGGATGCAGACCGCAAGCCTTCAGCTGCACACTCAGACGCTTGCAGAACGTGCTCTTGCCGCTGCTGGTCGGGCCGGTAATCAGGACAATGCGCACCTTCTGCGGAGATTTGTACCTGCTGAATATCTCCTCCGCTATCTGGACAATCTTCTTTTCCTGCAGAGCCTCGGCCACCTGAATCAAGTCAGTTGCCTTGCCTTCGATGCAGGCCTGGTTCACGTCACCGACATTGTCCAGTCCCATTATGCGGTTCCAGCGGATAGTCTCCGCGAACACGTCGAAAGTCTTGGGCTGTTCAATGAACGGAGCCAGCTGCTCGGGCTTATGCCTGTCCGGAACTCTCAGAATCGCACCGTCACGATAAGGTGTCAGGTCCCAGACCTTGAGATAGCCGGCATCAGGGACCAGTACATCATAATAATAGTCAGCCGTGTCGCCTAATGTATAATAGCTGATATACACCTCTCCGCAAGACTCCAGCAGCTTCACCTTGTCCATGTGGCCCAGTTTCCTGAACACGTCTATCGCCTCCTCGATCTGCACCTCATGCCTGTGGAAAGGCGTTTTCTCCTCCACGACTTCAGTCATACGCTGCTTTACGCGGGCCACGTCCAGTGCGGACAGCGGATTCCCGTCAGCCTTGTCGATGCTTACGAAGAAGCCCTTGGATATCGGCCTTCTCATCACCACCTTGCAATCCGGGAAAACGTCCTGCGCCGCCTTGTAGAGCAGGAAGCAGAGTGAACGGCTATAGACATTCCTTCCGCTGTACGAGCGATAATCCAGGAATTCCACATCGCGGTTGTTATAGACCCGGAATTTCAGTCCCTGTGCGACATTATTGACCTTCGCCGCAATGATTTCATAAGGGCGTTCGAACTTGAAACTGTCTATCATTTCGAGCAGCATCGTACCCTCAGGAAACTCCTGAAAAGTACCGGTATTCTTGCAGAAAACTCTCAGCATATGGGAAATCGTTTTTCAAATCGTACAAAAATAGAAAAATTATGGTAACTTTACGAAAAATTAACGGCCAAATGAGCACAATTCACGTTATAGACCACCCGATGATTCAGCACAAGCTGACAATCATGAGGAAAAAGGAAACCGGTTCCAAGGATTTCCGCGAATTACTTAAAGAAATTTCACTTCTGATGGGCTACGAGGTCACCCGCGACCTTCCGCTGGCTGATGTCGAAATCGAAACCCCTATCTGCAAGATGACGGCGAAGAAGGTTTCAGGAAGAAAACTTGCCATCGTACCTATTCTGCGTGCAGGTATCGGCATGGTGGACGGACTCCAGACATTGGTACCTGTGGCAAAAGTCGGCCACATCGGCCTCTACCGCGACGAGAAGACTCACAAGCCGGTAGTTTATTACTGCAAGCTTCCTGAGGATATAAACAAGCGCCTGGTAATCGTTACCGACCCTATGCTCGCGACAGGAGGAAGTTCCTGCGACGCATTGACAATGCTGAAGGAACGCGGATGTACCAATATCCGCCTCATGTGCCTTGTAGCAGCTCCTGAGGGAATCGCGCAGGTACAGAAAGAGCATCCGGACGTAGATATATATGTAGCGTCCGTAGATGACCACCTGAATCAGGACGCATACATCGTTCCTGGCTTGGGAGACGCTGGAGACAGGATCTTCGGCACCAAGTAAGCGACACAAGCAACATAAAATTGCGGCATTTTCCATCAACCGGAGAATGCCGCAATTCCTTTTATGTCGCAATGCTATTTCAGCACACCGAGTTCCTTGCCGACCTTGATGAATGCGTCAATGCACTTGTCGAGATGCTCCTTCTTGTGAGCCGCAGAAAGCTGCACGCGGATACGGGCCTGGTCCTTAGGCACTACCGGATAGTAGAAGCCGGTAACATAGATGCCTTCTTCCTGCATCTTGGCCGCGAACACCTGTGAAAGACGCGCATCGTAAAGCATCACTGCGCAGATGGCGCTCTGAGTCGGCTTGATGTCAAAACCTGCAGCCATCATCCTGTCTCTGAAGTAGTTGACATTCTCCACGAGACGGTCATGCAGTTCGTTGCTTTCCTTCAGGATGCGGAAAACCTCCAGGCTTGCGCCAATAATGCAAGGAGCCAATGAATTGGAGAAAAGATAAGGACGGCTTCTCTGCCTGAGAAGGTCAATGATTTCCTTTCTTCCTGTGGTGAATCCTCCCATAGCGCCGCCGAATGCCTTGCCGAGAGTACCGGTGTAGATATCGACCCTGCCATAGGTGTCAGTGAGTTCGCTTACGCCATGACCGGTAGCGCCTACTACTCCTGCAGAATGAGACTCGTCCACCATCACGAGGGCATCGTATTTCTCTGCCAGTTCGCAGATCTTGTCAACCGGAGCCACGTTTCCGTCCATGGAGAACACTCCGTCAGTGGCGATAATCCTGAACCTCTGAGCCTGAGCCTCCTGCAGACAACGCTCGAGATCGGCCATATCAGCATTGGCATAACGGTATCTCTTCGCCTTGCAGAGCCTTACGCCGTCGATGATGGACGCATGGTTCAATGTATCGGAAATGATGGCATCTTCCTCAGTCAGAAGCGGTTCGAAAACCCCTCCGTTGGCATCGAAGCAAGCGGCATAGAGGATGGTGTCTTCAGTATGGAAATACTCGCTGATCGCCTTTTCCAACTGCTTGTGGATGTCCTGTGTTCCGCAGATGAAACGCACTGAAGCCATACCGAAACCGCGTTTCTCCATCATTGCCGCGGAAGCTTTGACAAGTCTCGGGTCATTTGCAAGTCCGAGATAGTTGTTGGCACAGAAGTTAAGCACTTCTTTTCCAGCGACATCGATAACTGCTGACTGTGAACTCTCTATCAGGCGTTCTTCCTTATAGAGTCCCGCCTCGCGAATCTCAGTGAGAGTCTTGCTGAGATGCTCTTTCATTTTTCCGTACATTATAAAGTCTGTTTTGTGTAAAGTCTTTTTGTCTTGGCAAATTACGGATTAAAATTGGATTTTCCATATAGGAATGATGAAAAAAACTGCTTACTTTTGTGAGTAACTCTTTTTAAAGGGTTACATTAAAGAGTCACAAGTAAGCGTTAAAAAATAAGTTGGTAAAGATTTGTGGAGGATTTTCGAGGATAGATTTCTTTTAGAAGAAGGAGTGTGCTGGACGCACACGACTGATGAGAAAAGGAATATAGACCGGAAAGACCCGCAAAGATTATCAAGTTATTTTGTAAGGATTACTAAGATTGGTTAACAGGGGAAAGCAGCATTTCCCAAGAAAATGTATCACATCAAAAATGAAAAAAATTCTCATCATCGGAGCCACAGGACAGATAGGTTCTGAACTGTCAATGGAACTGCGCAGCCGTTATGGCAATGACAATGTTGTAGTCGGTTATATTCACGGCAGCGAGCCGAAAGGAATTCTGAAAGAATCCGGTCCCTGTGAGGTGGTGGATGTCACTGATGGGGAAATGATTGCCTCCGTGGTGGAGAAGTATCATATTGACACGATATACAATCTTGCGGCACTGCTTTCAGTGGTAGCCGAGTCCAAACCCAAGCTCGCGTGGAAAATCGGCATTGACGGCCTGTGGAACGTGCTGGAAGTGGCCAGAGAAAAAGGATGCGCCGTATTCACGCCGAGTTCCATCGGTTCCTTCGGCCCGACCACCCCGCACGTGGGGACTCCTCAGGACACCATCCAGAGGCCCAGGACAATGTACGGAGTTTCCAAGGTTACGACCGAGCTCCTGAGCGACTATTATTTCCTCAAATATGGCGTGGACACACGTGCAGTGAGATTTCCGGGCCTGATTTCCAATGTCACGCTCCCGGGAGGCGGCACCACGGACTACGCTGTGGACATCTATTATTCTGCAGTCAAAGGTGAGAAATTCATCTGCCCGCTGAAACCGGGTACATTTATGGACATGATGTACATGCCGGATGCGCTGAACGCCGCCATCAGTCTGATGGAAGCAGATCCTTCAAGGCTAATACACAGGAACGCATTCAACATCGCGTCCATGAGTTTCGCTCCTGAAAACATATACGAAGCCATCCGCAAGGAAATACCTTCTTTCGAGATGGAATATGCCCCGGACCCGCTCAAGCAGAGCATTGCAGACAGCTGGCCGGACAGCATGGACGACAGTTGCGCCCGTGCGGAATGGGACTGGAAACCGGAATATGATCTGGAGTCGATGACCAGGGACATGATTTCCAAGCTCAAGGTGAAACTCTCCCGGTAACGGCTTCCGCAATCAACTCGAAAACGATGCTTGACAAAGACTTTTTCAATGGACGCATCATCATTCTCGATGGCGCGATGGGTACGATGCTTCAGCGATACGGACTCACTGAAGAGGATTTCCATACAGATATCATTGACAGTCAAGCAGTCAGAGAGCTCAAGGGAAACAATGAATGCCTGAATCTCTCGCACCCTGAGATAATCAGGGAGATTCACCTCGAATACATAAAGGCTGGGGCGGACATCATCGAGAGCAACACTTTCAGTGCCAACAAGATATCCCAGAAGGAATACGGAACCGAGGCTTTGGCCTACAGAATGGCCTTTGAAGGAGCACGCATTGCAAGACAGGCTGCCGATTCGGTAACGGAAAGACGTATCCTTGTGGCGGGCAGCGTGGGTCCCACATCCAAATCCCTCAGCCTTGCTCCGGACATCAACCGACCGGAAGTCAGACCGTACAGTTTCAGGGACATGGTCTCGGCATACGACGAACAGATACGCGGGCTGGTCGATGGCGGAGCGGACCTGATATTGATAGAGACCTGTTTCGACGCACTTAATACGAAGGCCGCACTCTACACACTGGAGAACATCACCGGAAACGGCAGTTTCCCTGCGATAGTCTCCGTTTCTGTCAATGACAAGAGCGGAAGGACATTGACCGGACAGACCGTCAAGGCATTCTACACATCGGTCAGCCACTACCCTCTCACAGCATTCGGACTCAACTGTTCACTCGGAGCCGAGGACCTCACTCCCCTTGTGGAAGAAGTGGCAGGTTTCGCCGGATGTCCCGTCATCTGCTATCCTAACGCAGGTCTGCCGAATGAGATGGGCTGTTACGATGAGACGCCTCAGCAGATGGGCAGAGCAGTCAGGGCAATGGCAGAAAAAGGCATTGTCAATATAGTGGGCGGATGCTGCGGCACTTCGCCTGAGCATATAGCTGCGATTTCCGAGGCTGTAAAGGGCATCAGTCCAAGAAGCCTCACGAATGATACCGAAAGGGATGGCAAAATCCTGACAGTGAGCGGATTGGAGGCAGTCAGCATTGACCTGAAGAATAGCAATTTCACGAATATCGGAGAACGCACGAACGTGGCGGGCTCGAGAAAATTCGCAAGGCTGATAGCAGCCGGCGACTATGAGGCAGGTCTTCAGATTGCAGCAGAGCAGATAGAGAACGGCGCAGCTATCATTGACATAAACATGGACGATGCGATGCTGGACAGCCGCGCCTGCATGGAGAAATTCGTGAGACACATTTCCAACGACCCGGCTGTAGCGAAGGCGGCGCTGATGATCGATTCTTCGCATTGGGACACCATCGTCGCGGGTCTGGAAAACGCTCAGGGCAAATGCATTGTAAACTCCATAAGCCTGAAGGAGGGCGAGGAGGCGTTCCTGAAAAAAGCAGAAGAAATACACAAACTCGGGGCTGCAATGGTGGTGATGGCCTTCGACGAACAAGGACAGGCCACCACATTTGACAGGAAAACAGAAATCTGCCGGAGAGCTTACGGGCTGCTCACGGAAGTACTGGCTATCCCGCCTCAGGATATTATTTTCGATGTCAATGTCCTTTCGGTCGGAACCGGCATTGCCGAACACGCGCGCTACGGAATCGACTTCATCGAGGCGGTGAGATGGATTAAGGCGAATCTGCCGGGTGCATATACTTCGGGCGGCATCTCCAACCTGTCGTTCGCATTCAGGGGTAACAATACGGTTCGCGAGGCCATGCACTCGATTTTTCTCTACCATGCCGTAAATGCCGGACTGGATATGGGTATCGTGAATCCGGGCATGCTGCAGGTATATGACGACATTGAACCGGACCTGAAACAGAAGGCGGAAGATGTCATTCTGGACAGGGACCCTGATGCCACTGAGAGACTGATAGGCAAGGCTCAGGAGATAATGGCGGCCAAAGAGGCTGCTGCTCAGGGGATTGGCCCGAACGCCGCACAGCTGGGGACTGAGAAAGCCGCCACAGCTGAGGAACGGATAAAGGAGGCATTGGTCAAAGGCAGGAATACCGGGCTTGAGGAAGATGTTCTCGACTGCTACCGCAGATACGGAACTGCCGTAAAGGTGATTGAAGGTCCTCTGATGGAGGGGATGGAGCGTGTCGGCGAGCTGTTCGGAGCCGGAAAGATGTTCCTGCCGCAGGTGGTGAAATCAGCCAAGATCATGAAGGACGCGGTGGCAGTGCTGGAGCCTTATATGAGCGGCGACAGTGACTCAGGCTCGGGCAGGCCGGTAATCATCAATGCCACGGTCAAGGGTGATGTACACGATATCGGAAAGAACATCACGGGCATAGTATTGGGCTGCAACGGGTTCAATGTCATTGACTTGGGTGTGATGGTGGAGAAGGAGAAGATATTGGATGAGGCTGTAAGGCATCACGCTTCCATCATCGGGGCCAGCGGACTTATCACGCCTTCGCTTTTCCAGATGGAGGAGCTCTGCCGTGAAATGACCAGAAGAGGGCTGGACATTCCGCTGTTCATAGGCGGCGCCACGACCTCGGCTCTTCATACTGCCGTAAAACTCGCTCCGCTCTACTCTCACGTGTTCTATGCGCAGGATGCTTCCACGTCGGCGGTCATGACCAAGAAATGTCTGATGAACAGGAAGAAATTCGAGGCGGAAGAGCATGCGGCTCAGGAACACATCAGGAGCCTGTACGAGAGCAGGCCTCATACTGATGCCGAGAGCGCTGCCCCAGCCGCATTCCCAGAGGACTCTTACCTCAAGGCGGAAGAATATGATTTCCAGGACATTCCGGCAATGGAACTGGGCATTGACCAGGTAATGCCGCATTTCGACTGGAGAATGTTTCTGGCTATCTGGGGCTTCAAATACGGACAGGAACTTCCGGATGACCCGGAGATAAACAAGATATTGGCAGAAGGCAAGACCGTCCTGGAGCGATTCCGCACGAGTCACGAAGTGCTGATCCGGCTTTCGTTCAGGTCAATGCTTGCGCGACGGAAGGGAAATGACATTGACGCGAAATATGGTTCCGGCGGGGATGAGGTCAATGTGGTCTTTCCTATGATGAGACAGGAAAAGGCCGGCAAGAGCGTGGACGGACGTCCTGTGAGACTTTCGCTGGCGGATTTCGTGCCGGAAAAGAGTTACGGGCCGATGGGCGCTTTCGCTGTAAGCGTACAGACATGTCACACAGGATGTTGTACATGCGGCTGTTTCGAATCGATGCTTGACCGGGCAGTGCGCGTCACATTGGCAGAAGCCGCTTCCATCTGGCTGGACAAGCATCTGGAGGAGCATCTGCATCCTGGGGCTCAGCGGAAATTCAGAATCGTGAAACCGGCTGCGGGATATCTCAGCTGTCCTGACCACACTCTGAAACGGGACATCCTGAACATTCTGCCTGAGGCGGAGAAGTTGGGCATCCGGCTTACGGAGAGCTGCGCGATGATTCCTGACGCATCCGTCTGCGGTTTCGTGTTTATCCATCCCGAGGCCACGTATCCTGAGATACACAGGCTTTCAAAAGAGGATTTTGAGGACTACAGGGAAAGACGCGGAATGAGTGAGGAGCAAGCCCGCCAATTCCTCGGACACCTGCTGTAAACATAAGAGTATGCACCATTCTAAATGAACAGGCCATGAAAATTTCTGAAATACTTGCAGGCAGCAAGCATACATTTCCTTCGATAGAGATAGTCCCGCCGCTCAACGGTATGAGCAAGACTGAACTTCTCGACAAGGTGCGCACGTTTATGGAGTTCAGCCCCAGATATATAAACATCACCTGCCACAGGGACGAATATGCTTTCCGAAGAGAAAGCGACGGCACATACACGAGACATCTGGTCAGGAACAGGATCAGCGAGGTGGCGGTATGCGCAGCCATCCAGGCGGAATTCGATATCGACGTGGTGCCTCACGTTATCTGCGGCGGAACGTCAGCTGAAGAAATCGAAAGCGACCTGTACAATTACAGATTCCTCGGTATCAGCAACTTGATGGCGTTGCGCGGCGATTCGGTAAGCGGCGAGAAGAGGTTTACTCCCCACCCTTCCGGATACAGTCATGCCAACGAACTGGTAGAGGCCATCCGCCGGTTTGATGCCCAGAGTGAAGAATCGTTCTGTATCGGCGTCGGCGGATATCCGGAGAAGCATTTCGAATGCGCCAACATTGAAACGGACATCCTGAACCTGAAGAGGAAAGTGGATGCAGGGGCGGACTACATCATCACGCAGATGTTCTTCGACAATTCCGTGTTCTACAGCTATGTGGAGAAATGCCGCAAGGCCGGTATCAATGTCCCGATTATCCCGGGACTCAAGCCGTTGTCTTCCCCTAAGCAGATAGCACTGCTGCCCCAGTCTTTCTCTCTGGATATTCCCAAAGAGCTGACAGACGCGGTAAGGGACGCGGGAGATGACAAGGAAGAAGTCTATCGGATCGGTACCGAGTGGTGCATAAAACAATGCAAGGACCTCATAAAGAATGAAGTCCCTGCCGTGCATTTCTATACTATGGGCAAAACCCGGAACATCACGCAGATAATGCGTGAATGTTTCTGAGCATTACCTCACGAAATTCATCGCTACAGCAAATTCTGTAGTATTCGCCCAGACGGCCTTGAGGTCGGACGGCTTTGTCAGTCTGAATACTCCCATGAGGGTCTGAAGTTTCTGAAGCTCAGCCTTCTGCTCCTCTGTAATATCAGGATTCTTGGCCATTTCCTCGAGTTTCTTGTCGAGCTGGTCCAGCAACGGAAGCAGCGGTTTCACTATAGGATCGCAAAGATCCTTGTCCATGAAGAGCTGCAGAGAGTTGTCTGTAACCACATATTTCATTACCAAGCCGTTGGCCATGAAATTCTTGATGACCGGCAGTATTTCTTTAGGGTCAATGCCCAATTTCTGAAGTTCTTCAAGGAGTTCGCTCAAACCGGACAGGTCAGCTGCCCTGGTCACGAACGCATCAGCCTGTGCTCCTTCCATTTCTGACAATGCAGCGATATTAGGCAGAACGAAAAGGTTTCCTCCGTTCGCATACCAGAAAGCCAAGTTTGCAGGCGGAAGGTCTATCCATTCCGTGTGGGTGGTCGGAACGAAATGATATTTGCCGTCAGGACCGACAAGACTCTTGATGATTCCTTCAAACTCCTTCATATCAGGAATTCCTGAATTGCCTGAATCCTCGTCAGATTCCCAAAATCTTGCAGTCACGTTTCCGTCCTCTGTAAATGAAAGCCGGTCAAGCTGGTCAGCAAGCTGAACACTACCAAATATACTGAGCATCTTGCCCATCATGGCTGCACTGACAGCGTAATCACCACTTGCTGCCCAGGTAATCTGCAAAGGAGTTACCACAGGCACTCCGTCCTTATCAGGAGCAGCCTCTCTGAGCAGATTCCAGTCTCCTTCCATGCCGCCTTTTGCGACTACTTTCGTTGCTGCCTTGACGGAGATTTTCTCATTGCCGTCGATTTCACCCTCCACAGACACTGTGTAAATAGGTGTCTTGTCTGTACTGAACAATGACATGACTGCCATATTGTAGATGTTGCCCTCACCGGTGAATGTCCATTTCGCGTCACCGGTATTCTTCAGATTCACATTGACTGCGACAGAAGAAGCGCAAGGAATGACATTGTTCATCTGGAGGACGCCTTCGGTCGCGCTGGATGCCGTCAATTTCACATTTCCCATGCTTACAGGTATGGAATTGACAGATATTTCAGCTTTTCCGCTTTCTGCGGTAAACTGATTTGACGGAATATCTTTCCAATTTTCATCGGACTTGCTGTCTTTGTGACAGCTGGCAAATACTCCCAAGAGAGCAAGCATGAGTCCTGAATACAATAAACTACGTTTCATACTAATTATGTTTAAATAAAACTGGGCGACGGCACATAGTCCTTTGTCACCAAGCAGAAAATTACCGCAAAATCACACCATGACAGGAATCAGCGATTCTACTGGCCGCCGAGACGGGAGAAATATGTCAGCACTTCTTCCCATGTCTTGAACGGTTCTTCTCCGAAATGGAGAACGGTTCCCATAAAGTCATCAGTACTAAGCCGTTCCGGGTATCTGTCGATGAGATAGTCCCCGAGCAGCATATCCTTTTTATTGGAGATTACGATTCTGTTCCACGCCGGCACGCCAAGTCGTTTTTCTACCCAATGATAGAGTTCCGGAAGACGCTCCGGGGCATTGAAATTATTGGAAATCAGCACATAAGGCGAGTACTGCTCCGAGAGTTTGGCGAACGCCTTCACCGCACTCCCGTAAGGCTCCATATCTTCTATGGCGAGCCCATGCGCCTGCCCGTTTGTCATATCAAGAAGGGTATCTGTCAATGCAATGAGCATCACCTTTTTGGCCCGGTTTTTCTGCTTGTCGTCTATCCTTTCTATCACAGGCATGACCGAATGCAGGAAAACGCTGTCATCCAGATAGTGCTCCCCATTGAAGCGGATTGCATTGGGATAATAGGTCGAGAACAACTCGAAGGTGCCGGTCACGAGCGTGTCGTGGATGCCGAACATTCCGTAAACGCGCTGTTTCTCTTCATTGACCTTCCCGAAGAAGACTGGATTGGAGCTGTCGGGCTCGAGGCCTTCGAAATTGTGCGAAGACACTTCACGGAACGCTTCTATAAGTCCCTTGTTTACAAGAAATGATGTCTGTCCGTCGCGCCTTTGATTGTGGAACTCCTGTCGTCCCAAACCATTGTTTTTCAATATGGTATCGGCAAGCTTGAATGCCGGGTTCACGAGAATCCTGTCATATCCGCGCAGCATTTCGGCATACATCGCACCCATCGATGCGCCTATAATCAGGTCCGGCTTTTCCGCCGCACAAAGTTTTTTAAGCATATCCATGGCCTCGACAGGCTCTACGGGGATGTCCGGGGCAATGATTTCTGCTGAAGGGAGCAATGTCCCCATTGTCTTTACAGTACCGTTCTGGCCGCTCGAAGCGAAGCCGTGCAGGTACAGGATCTTCTTCCCTGACATTATGTCAGGCCTTGCATATTCATACAATTCCATACGCACACTTATTTGGGAGCAAAATTACTAAGCGGATTTCTTTCCGGCAAGAGAAATCAGCACGCAGACGAGCGTAAACATTGAGCTGCAGAGGAAAAGAGCCCCGGTGGTGATGAACATATCCCCCATTCCCGCTATTGCGGGCACAATTCCTCCAAATGCATAACCGATGGCGCCGAGCAGAGCAGATGCGACCCCTGCATTGTCCCGTCCCGAATCCATAGCTGAGACGTTGGAGGCGGTGGAGACTATGCCGACCATCAGCATGAGGATGAATACCAGTATCTCGTACCACCAGAATCCCGGTTTGAAAAACAGCACGACCGCCGTCAGCACCGAGAATCCCGCAAGCGCGAATGTACCGAACCGGATAGCCGCATCATTGTCCATGAATCTGGGGATGAGCGCTGCCGCGATGGCGAAGGTCAATGCATTGAATCCGAACACTATACTGAAATGCAGGGTGGATAGTCCGTAATGCTCCTGCATAATGAATGGAGCGGAGGCGATGTTGGTGAAAAGCACGCCCATGGAGAACATATACGTAAGAACATACAGAAGGAACCGCCTGTTGCTCAATATGTTGTAGATACCGTCGGCAATAACTTTCAATGACGAGGACTTGTAGATGCTCAGGTTCTTGAACGAGAGATTCTCATCCATGCGTGTAGCTCCGATGAGCAGTGCCGCCGACAATACTATAAGGCTCCAGAATATGGCCCGCCAGCCTCCCACAAGGGCTATAAGTCCGCCTACGATAGGTGCAGCCACCGTCGCCACGCCATTGACCGCGGCTATCATTGACATCATTTTCGTCAATTCCTTTCCCCTGTACCGGTCCGTGGCAATGCTTCTGGAAAGGACAACTCCGCCAGATCCGGCCAGGCCCTGGAAGAGCCTCATGATGATGAATTCATGGACATTGGCAGAGAAGATGCAGCCGAATGTGGATATCAGGAACAGGGCCATAGCGCATATCAAAGGACGTTTCCGGCCGTACCTGTCGCTAACCGGGCCGAATATCAGCTGGCCGACTGCAAGCCCGACAAGACCTGTGGTCAGGCCTAACTGCACCTTGGACACCGGGCAGTCGAACCAGTCCTGCATGGCAGGCAGCACCGGTACATACATGTCCATGACGAAAGGCCCGAAAGCGCTCAACGCTCCCAAATACACAAGGACGAATGTGTTTCTGCCTGATATGTGGCTGTCTTTACCCATAAGTCGCTATCCTCACCTTTAATCAGAGTCCGTATATTTCATTCATTTTCAGCAGCACATTCTTGACTCTTTCTTTCAGACTCTCCGGAGCAAGCACCTCCACCAGATAGCCCTGGGACATTATTCGCTGTATAAGGTCAATGGTGATGCACATTCTGAATTCAAAGACCGCATAGTCCGGCCCTGTCACCACTTCCTTCTGGGAATGATGCCACGGAATGCTGCGGATATATTCTTCCTGACCGTCTTTCACTTTCAGCAGGATGGTCTCTACCACAGGCTTTTCCGGAACAATGACGCCCAAATAGTTCGAAAAGAAAGCTCCCGCATTGAATTCAGGCGGCATAGTAAACTGATAGTCAATTTCTTCAACATTGGTCACCCGTTCCATGTTATAGATATGAAGAGCAGAAGAATCTCTATCCCTGGCAAGAAGATACCAGACGAGATGATAGATTTTCAGGCAATACGGCACAACCTCCTTTACGGACAGTTCCCGTGAGCGGTAACTTTTGAACTCGATGCGGAGCATCTTGCTGTTCTTCATTGCCTTCAGCACGGGTGAGAGTTTGGAAACGCCCAACGGCAGCTTCTCGAGCACGATTCTCGAAGACAGAGATGCGTCGGAGGTGACTATGCTGTTCAATGCGAATGAATTGTACAGCCAGGAACGGACTCCTGTCACGAAAGCGTCCCTCTTTTCTACTATATGGTACTGGTATGTGCCTCTGTGGGTACATTTGATTTCAATCCCGAACAACGACTTGATCTTCGCGCAGTGATTCTGGAAAGTCTTCTTGGGCATCGGTTCCTTTTTCGGATTCAAGTCCGATTCTCTCCAGGCCTCGTCAATTTCGGCGAAGGACATATAGCGGTTCTGGACAAGCAAATCCACAAGCCACACGTATCGGTCTAATAAATTTGAAGATTCCATCAGAAATATCTTATATTCCAACGCAAATATGGAAAATTTTTTATTAAATTTGCATATTATGAATCTAAAGTATTGCCTCTGATGCTCGAAGATGTAAGAAAAAATATCGAAAGACTTATCGCGCTGTATGAACGCGAGAGACAGACGAAAGAGAATCTTGTCATCGAACTGAGGAGGAAAGATGCTGAAATTGATTCATATAAGAAGCAGATTTCGGATCTGGAAAGACAAGTAGATAATCTCAAGTTGATTGAAGCTTTTACTGCTCATGAGGAAGGCAGCGCAGCTGCGAGGGAGAAGATTGACAAGATGATTTCTGAGATTGACAGATGCATCTCATTATTGGAAAGATAGATATGGGGCAGAAGATTACGATACGGATCAACGGCAAGAAATACGAGTTGTCGGCCAAGACGCCAGATGACGAGGAGATTTACAGAAATGCCGCTAAACTGGTGGAAAGCACGTTAAGCAAGTATTCGAACAGGTTTCCCGAAAAGGACACGTCGGAGCTTCTTACGTTTGTGGCCCTGAACGAGTGTATCGCGAGGCTGTCGGCGAGAAGGATGGTGGAGAGTCTGGAGAATGAGGTGAAAGCGCTTGAGAAGCAGACAAATACTTATCTTGATGGTATAAAAGATTAGCCGTCGGCCCACTACTCGCTGAAAACAACAAGTTCTTCGGAACCGGGTGTTCTCGAGCCGGGGATGTGCGGGCCTAAGTACCTTTGATGGGATTCCGCTATGCGGGACGTAGGATTACTGAACTGGCACGGAGCTCAAATCTTGCAATATTAGATTTTTCTGACGACCCGGCTGACGGCTTTTATATATTCCGACTGCAAGCTTCTTCGTACAAGGAAACTTGCAGCCGGTTTTTTGTAATCCGGAAAGAGACGACTAAAACATAAATTTATATATACGTATGAACAACATTTTGATATTCATAGCAGTAGCCTTGCTGTCAGCTGCATTCGGAATTGCAGTTTTCATAATGGTTCACAGAATGGTTATGAAGGGACGCAAGGACAGCATCCTGGAAAAGGCGGAACTTGAGGCAGAAAACATCAAGAAAGAAAGGATCCTTCAGGCCAAGGAGAAGTTCCTCCAGCTCAGAAGCGAGCACGAGAAGTTCGTGAATGAGAAGAATGCACAGATCAAGGATACCGAGAACCGTCTCAAGCAGAAAGAGAACAATCTTAACCAGCAGAACAACGAGCTCCAGAAGAAAATCAAGGATCTCGACACTACCAAGGCAAGCCTCCAGTCCCAGAAAGATGCGCTCGACCGTAAGGCAGAAGAATACGAGTCACTCCGTCAGGAAGCCAACAAGCAGATTGAGAGCATTGCCGGCATGACCGCCAACGAAGCCAAGAACCTTCTCATGGAAAACATGAAGGCTGAGGCGAGAAACGAAGCCCAGGCGTACATTAACGATACGATGGATGACGCCAGACTTAACGCTGCAAGGGAAGCCAAAAGAATAGTAATCACCACTATACAGAGGACTGCGACGGAGACTGCCATTGAGAATGCAGTCACCACCTTCCCTATCGAGAACGATGATATCAAAGGTAGAATCATCGGCCGCGAAGGTCGTAACATCAGGGCCCTGGAGGCTGCTACCGGTGTGGAAATCGTAGTGGACGATACTCCGGATGCCATTCTTCTTTCGGCTTTTGACCCTGTCAGAAGAGAGGTCGCACGTCTTGCGCTCCATCAGCTTGTCGTGGACGGACGTATCCATCCTGCACGTATTGAAGAGGTCGTGGCGAAGGTCCAGAAACAGCTTGAGGATGAGATCCTCGAGACCGGTAAGAGAACCTGCATTGACCTTGGAATCCACGGTATGAACATCGAACTCGTGAAACTCATAGGACGTATGAAATACCGTTCTTCTTACGGACAGAACCTTCTCCAGCACTCACGCGAGGTTGCAAACATCTGTGCCATAATGGCTTCCGAGCTCGGTCTCAATCCTAAGCTCGCGAAGAGGGCCGGACTTCTCCACGATATCGGAAAGGTTTCAGAGGATGATCCTGAACTTCCTCACGCACTGCTCGGTATGAAACTGGCAGAGCAGTACAAGGAAAGACCAGAAATCTGCAACGCTGTCGGCGCTCACCACGAAGAGACTGAAATGACATCGCTCATCTCCCCTATCGTCATGGTAGGTGACGCTATCTCAGGAGCACGTCCTGGAGCACGCCGAGAGGTCATTGAATCATATATCAAGAGACTCAAGGGCATGGAAGACCTTGCTGCCGCATATCCTGGTGTAACCAAGAGTTATGCGATCCAGGCAGGTAGGGAGCTCCGTGTAATCGTAGGCGCAGAGGAAGTAAGCGACGAGCAGGCAGCTACGCTTTCTTCCGACATCGCTCTCAAGATACAGAACGAAATGACATACCCTGGACAGGTGAAGATTACTGTCATCAGGGAGACCCGTTCAGTAGCTTACGCAAAATAAGCGAAATCATTTTTATACTGAAAATGATATGCTAATGAAAAGACGCAGTATTATATCAGGCATTGTACTCTTTTTACTGAGTGCAGTGCCTTTATTCGCTCAAATGGGCGAACCGATAGTAAAATGGTCCGTTTCCCAGGGAAAAACGGAAAATGGGATTACCGAAATCATCTTCTCCGGAACTATCAGCTCCGGATGGCATACTTATGGAGCTTCCCACAAGGACTCGCCTGTAACGGTGGAATTCGAGGATGTCAAAGGATATTCTCTTGAAGGCGGTTTGTACGACCTGCTAAAGCCTGAGAAATTCGACGGAGATGATGTTTTCTTCGACAAGATCAAGGTAGCGCAGAAGATCAGAGTGGCAGAAGATGCCTCGAGTCTGAAAGGTATGATCACGTCTTCGAGCTGCACGGACAACTCCTGCGGCGCGCCTGAGGACTGGAATTTCGAGATAAAGCTCCGGAAAGAGGCTGACGCTGCGGCTGCAGCTGTTCCTGAAAAGGCTGCCGTGACTGCAGTGGCTCCAGAGATTTCACAGAACGTGACAGAAGAGGAGCAGCGTGCGGGCGGTTCTCTGTGGGCTCTGATACTTGAGGCTGTATTGTGGGGATTTGCGATGCTTCTCACGCCGTGTGTATTCCCTATGGTGCCGATGACCATATCTTTCTTCATGAAAGGGTCTTCAACACCTGCGGCCGGACGTTTCAAGGCATTTATGTACGGACTGTTCATCGTACTGCTCTACACGGTGCCTATTTCACTGATTATCGGAGCGACCTACATCTTCGGAGGCGAGACAGTTACTGCCGACATATTCAACTGGCTTTCAACACATTGGCTCCCAAATATCATCTTCTTTATCGTGTTTATGGTATTTGCGGCATCGTTCTTCGGAGCGTTTGAGATCACTCTGCCGTCAGCTCTCGTGAACAAAAGCGACAAGAATTCCGACAAGGGAGGACTTGCAGGCATCTTCTTCATGGCATTGACACTGGTCCTGGTGTCATTCTCATGCACCGGTCCTATCGTAGGTTCCGTCCTGATCAAATCCACCCAGGGTGAGTTCTGGACGCCGATGGTGACAATGCTTGCATTCTCTGTGGCCTTCGCATTGCCATTCACGATTTTCGCGATGTTCCCGTCTCTGCTGAAGAAGCTCAAGAGCGGCAGCTGGCTGAACTCCGTGAAGGTGGTGCTCGGATTCATCGAGGTGGCTCTCGGTCTGAAGTTCCTCAGCGTGGCGGACCAGACTTATCATTGGGGCCTTCTGGACAGGGAGATCTATCTCGCCATCTGGATTGTGGTATTCACCCTGCTCGGTCTGTACCTGCTCGGCAAGATCAGGTTTGAGGCGGACAGTGAGGTGAAGCATATCGGGATATTCCGGCTTTTCCTGATAATCGTGGACTTCACTTTCGTGGTGTATATGATTCCGGGAATGTTCGGCGCGCCGCTCAAGGCATTGTCAGGATATCTTCCTCCTATCGAGACTCAGGACTTCATAATGGGCAGCAATGCAAGCCAGCAGGTGGTCAGCATAGAAGAGGCCACTAAAGGCGAAAAACTGCCTCTCGGACTTACAGGCTATCATTCTATGGAAGAGGGATATGCTGCTGCGAAAGCGTCAGGCAAACCTGTTTTCCTGGACATTTCCGGTCTCGCCTGTGTGAATTGCCGCGAGATGGAGCAGAGGGTATGGAGTGATCCGAAGGTACTGTCGATACTGAAAAATGATTTCGTCATTGTGGTTCTCTATACGGACGACAAGACTAAACTTCCTGAGAACGAATGGGTTACCACCAGCAGCGGAAAGGTTCTGAAGGACAGGGGACGTGTCAATGCATGGTTCGTCCGTGAAAATTTCGGCGTGAGCGCACAGCCCAACTACGTGCTTCTGTCGCCTGACGGAAAGCAACTCGCTCCGATTCGCGGATACAATACTGATATAGACGGATTTGTCGAGTTCCTGAATTCAGGACTTGAAAAAATGAAATAAAAGATATGAAAAGGATGATTACAGCATTGATGGCATTGACATTGACCATCAGCGGTTTATCTGCAAGGGAACTGCCGGAGATTCATACGCCGGCATCCGATTCCAGGGTGACTTATGTGGGCAGGACATTGAAGGAGAAGGACAATGTTTCTTTCGACTGGACTGGGGTATATGTGAGAATCCGTTTTGAGGGCTCCTACCTCGCGATGAAGGCCTCCGACAGCAAGGCGAACTATTATGACCTCTGGATTGACAGGGAACCGGACTCGAAGGCTGACAGGACCATCAGGGTCAGCGGTAAGGATTCGGTATATGTCCTGGTGGAACCGGCTTCACTCAAGTCGTTCAATTCCAAGGGGAAAGGCTTCGAACACACTGTGGTTCTGAAAAAGCGTACTGAGGGAAGTGAAGGCAGGACCACTATCAGCGAGTATATAACCAAAGCAGGTGAACTGCTTCAGGCTGAAGGTCTTAAGGAGCGCCAGTTCGAGGTGATAGGTGACTCCTACACTTGCGGTTACGGTACTGAGAACAGTGTCAGGACCGACCCTTACAAGAGCGAGACCGAGAACAGCAATCTGACTTACGCTGCTATCCTTTCAAGGTACTTCGGGGCTGATTACTATGCTGTTGCGCATTCCGGAATGGGGATTGCCAGAAATTATGCGGACAAGTTCAAGGACTACTATATGCCTGACCGTTATGACCAGACATTCGACGAGGACAAGGATGTGAAATGGGATGCCGCAGCTGATGCATTCAGACCGCAAGTTACCATCATCTACCTCTGTACCAATGACTTCTCTACCGGCAGACAGCCCAAGATGTCGATTTTCCGGGACAATTATGTGAAACTCCTGAACAAGATCAAGAAGAACTACGGTGAGAATCATCCGGTTCTCTGTGTTTCGAGCAACTGCGATGACCTGGCAGCCGACTATGTGAGGTATTGCGTAAACAGCTGCGGCCTTAAGAATGTGCATTTCCTGAGTTTCACCAAGGCTGTGCACAATACGAATGATGAGCTTGGCGCAAGCTGGCATCCAAGCTACAAGGGACACAAAAAGCTCGCCCATGTGCTGATTCCGTATATCTCCACATTGACAGGATGGGAACTCAATGACAATATCGAATAATATGAGTATCAAGACTAAGATCATCAGCACCGTCACGCTTGTGGTTGTGCTGGCCCTGACAGGGTTCTTCTATTTCCGCTTCTACTTTGTCTTCGGTGAAGGAGTCAAGGCAGGAGACCTGAATCAGGTGATGTACAAGGGCTATGTATTCAAGACCTACGAAGGCAGGCTGATCCAGTCTGGCCTCAGAGGTACAGGAAAAGGTACCAATGGTATGGAATCCTACGTTTTCGAGTTCTCTGTGGAGAATGGGGAACTTGCTGATTCCCTGATGAGGTGCAGCGGCAAGACCGTGGAACTTCATTATAAGGAGTATTTGGGAGCGCTTCCGTGGCGCGGTCAGCAGAAATATATCGTGGATAATATCCTGTCCGTAAGGTAAGCTATTGAAAAACAATAAGATGAAAAGATTACATTTTATCGCATTGACAATATTGGCGGCTTCTTCTTTGGCCGCCGTTTCTCTGAATGCCGAGGAGCATCAGAGAGCTGAGGGAATGAAAGTTTTTTCTGTTCATCCGGCCAACGACACAGGAAAGATGATGACGATGGAGCAGGCTGTATATTCTGGCGAACTTAGACCAGAAAGATTCCGCGCAGGATGGTACGGCGAGAACACCATTGTATATATGAAGGAAGGAAAGCCGCAGCTGTATGATGTCAATGCAGGTAAAGATGTGGACGCTGACGAGGTGCTCGGCGTCTATGCGGAAGCTGCCGGAGCATATCTGAAGAAGTCATTGCCGGAAGGCGCTGAAAATGTTACGCCGAACGAGGCGGCAATGTCTGCAAACGGGTCAATGATGGGCAACAGGGCCGTCGGTGCTGCCCCAGCATTGGCATTTACCGTGGGCAAAAGCCTTTATTACATTGACCAGCGCAAGCATATCCGTCCTGTCGCTGAAAGCGAGAATTCTGAAATCACTTATGGGCAGTCGGTCAGCAGGAACGAGTTCGGTATTTCCGGAGGTATTTTCTGGTCACCGGACGGACGCAGCATAGCGTTCTACCGCAAGGATGAAAGTCAGGTAACGGAATTCCCTCTGCTGGACATCACCACACGTACCGGTTCTCTCAAGAGCATAAAATATCCGATGAGCGGAATGGGCTCTGAGAATGTGCGCGTAGGCGTTTACAATTTAGCGGAAAACACCACAGCATACATCCAGGCGGATGATTTCGGCTACGACCAGTATCTCACCAATGTTTCCTGGTCTCCCGACGGTAAACTGATTTTCATCCAGGTTCTGGACAGGAGCCAGAAGCATATGCACCTGAATATGTACAGGGTCAGCGACGGCAAATTCCTGAGAACCGTACTTACTGAGGACAATGAAAAATGGGTGGAACCGACGGACCCTCTGCATTGGTTCGGATTCTCCGGCCGATTCATCTACCGCACTGACAACAGGGACGGCTACAAGAACCTGTATCTCTGCGACACGCTTGGCACAGTAACGCGCGTCACCAACGTCGCCGCTGACGTGAAATTCGTTGCCGAGGACGGCGAGCGCATCTTCTATACCAGCGCAGAGGTCTCCCCTGTCGAACAGCACCTGTTCTCTGTCCGGGTCAATGTCTCCCGCAAGGGAAAGGTCAATGTCGGGACGCCTGTCAGGCTCACCTCCGATGAGGGATGGCACAATGTAAATATCAATGAATCAGGCAAATGGTTTATCGACAGTTACAGCAGTTTCAATGTTCCGGGCGTAGTGAAGGTGACTTCGGCTGACGGAAAATTGTCCAGAACGCTTTTTACGGCTGAGGATCCGATGAAGGATTATGCTACAGGTGAGATGACTCTGGGAACAGTAAGGAGTGCCGACGGAAAATATGACAACTGGTACAGGCTCTATCTTCCGGTGGATTTCGACCCTGCCAAGAAGTATCCGGTCATCCTGTATGTCTATGGCGGTCCTCATTCGCAGATGGTGAATGATTCCTGGCTTGGACAGATAAGGCTTTGGGAAATGTACATGGCGCAGCGCGGCTACATCGTCTATGTGCAGGACAACAGGGGTACGGAAAACCGTGGCGCAGCTTATGAGAAGGCTATCCACAAATACTGCGGACAGGCGGAGATGGCTGACCAGATGGCCGGGCTTAGCGAACTGATGACATTGCCTTACGTGGATAAAGACAGAATCGGCGTGCACGGATGGAGCTATGGCGGATTTATGACGATTTCGCTTATGACAAACTATCCCGAGACTTTCAAGGTCGGTGTTGCTGGTGGTCCTGTAATCGACTGGAAATGGTATGAGGTGATGTACGGAGAGAGATATATGGAGACTCCGGATTCAAATCCTGAGGGCTTCGCCGAGACAAGTCTGATCAACAAGGCGGCTGACCTGAAGGGCAAACTGCTTATCTGTCAGGGCGCTATCGACAACACTGTCGTCTGGGAGCACAGCCTGAGTTTCGTAAGAGAATGTATCAAGAACAATGTCCAGCTTGATTATTTCCCATATCCTTGCGCCGAGCACAATGTTTTCGGCAAGGACCGTATCCACCTTATGGACAAGGTGACAATGTATTTTGAAGATTATTTATAAAGATATGAATACCAAAGATTTATACGCTCAGATCCAGGCCAAGAAGACCATGTTGTGCGTGGGATTGGACACTGATTTCAACAAGATGCCCCAGCACATTCAGAAACTTGCCCAGGACGGAGAGATTGCTGTCCACGGGGAATTGTTGAAAGGCACTGCACGCTCGCTGTATGAATTCAACAAGGCCATCATTGACGCGACTTCAGAGCATTGTGTAGCATACAAGCCGAACTTGGCTTTCTATGAGTGCTATGGACGAGAGGGCATGCTGGCGCTGGAAAAGACCGTAGATTATATCAGGAACAATCATCCTGAGCAGTTTATCATCGCAGACGCCAAGCGCGGTGATATCGGAAACACGGCCAAGATGTATGCCAAGACATATTTCGAGACGATGGATTTCGACGCTGTGACCATCTCCCCTTATATGGGAAGTGAAACTGTCACCCCGTTCCTCGAATATCCTGGAAAATTCGCTATCGTGGTAGCATTGTCCTCCAACAAGTCTTCTGCAGATTTCCAGATGGCGCAGCAGGACGGCAAGCCTCTGTATCAGGAGGTTATGGAAAAGATGATGTCCATCTCCAATCCTGACAACATGATGTTCGTGGTAGGCGCTACAAAAGCTGACAAGCTCGCTGAAATCCGCAAGTTCTGCCCGGACAATTTCTTCCTCGTACCAGGTGTCGGAGCACAGGGAGGTTCCGCAGAAGAGGTAATCGCGCACGGTGCAAATGCAATGGGCGGCTTGCTTATCAATTCGTCACGTGGAATCATCTACGCCTCCAATGGTGAGGATTTCGCTGAGGCTGCCGGACGCGCTGCAGCTGCTACCGCCAACATCTAGTGCAGTTTGAGAAATAGCTACTATTTCTCAAACTGAGATTTTTCCAAAAAACAGGCTGTTCAGAAAACTCGAAGCAGCCTGTCTATCCATAATCTTATACGCTAAATATCATCTTTCAGATGCTCCTTGGCGTACTCGAGTGTCACGGTAAATGTCTTCTTGCGGGAAGACGGGGCCTCAAACATGGCATCATCGAAAATCCTTTCACAGATACCTCTCAGGCCACGTGCTCCGAGTTTGTTCTTGATGGCGGTATCGACGATGAGTTCCTTCACGCCATCTTCTATCTCCAGTTTTATGCCGTCCATCTCGAACATTTTCTCATACTGCTTCAAGATGGCATTCTTCGGCTCTGAGAGAATACGCAGAAGTGAATCCTTGTCCAGACTGTCCAAATAAGTGACAATCGGAAGACGACCGATAATTTCAGGGATAAGTCCATAGGACTTCAGATCCTCCGGAGCCACATACTTGAGCAGATTGTTCTTGTCAATCTGCTTGGTGCCACCGGTAGTGAAACCTATAACCTGGGTATTCAGGCGATTCGCAATCGACCTTTCTATGCCCTCAAACGCGCCACCGCAGATGAACAAGATGTTCTGGGTATTGACATGTATGAATTCCTGCTCAGGATGCTTGCGTCCGCCCTGTGGCGGAACATTCACGACACTTCCTTCGAGAAGTTTGAGCAGCGCCTGCTGAACTCCCTCTCCGGAAACATCACGAGTAATCGAAGGATTATCTCCCTTGCGGGCTATCTTGTCTATCTCATCGATGAATACAATACCCCTCTCCGCCTTCGCAAGGTCATAATCAGCCTCCTGCAGAAGCCTTGAGAGCAGACTCTCCACATCCTCACCAACATATCCGGCCTGAGTGAGCACAGTGGCATCCACAATCGTGAACGGTACCTGAAGAAGCTTTGCTATGGACTTTGCGAGCAATGTCTTTCCTGTTCCGGTCGGGCCAACGAGAAGGATATTGGACTTCTCAAGTTCAACTCCGTCATCCACTTTGTCGGCCAGATTGTGGTTTATCCTCTTGTAGTGATTATATACAGCCACTGACAGAAGCTTCTTCGCACGGTCCTGGCCAATGACATATTGGTCCAGGAATTCCTTGATTTCCTTAGGCTTCTGCAGTTTACCGATCTTCTTGGGTGCTGCTTTCTCAGTTTTTTGTCCTGAAACCTCTTTCAGATAATCGGCAGCCAACATGATACAGTCGCTGCAGATACAAGCCCCGTTCTGTCCCGGGAGAAGGAACGGAACCTGAGATTCCGGTCTCCCGCAGAACATACAATAATTTTGTGTCTTTTTTCCGGCCACTTTATTTCACCTTTTTCTTACTGGAAAGAATTCCGTCCACCATACCATAAGCCTTGGCCTCCTCTGCAGTCATCCAGAAATCCCTGTCAGCATCAGCAAGCACACGCTCGAAAGTCTGACCTGTATGCTGGGCAATGATGTTGCACAGCTCTGTTCTGGTCTTCTCTATCTCCTTTGCTGCAATGATGATGTCTGAGGCCTGTCCCTGGGCGCCGCCAAGAGGCTGATGAATCAGTACACGGCTGTGCGGCAATGCTGAACGCTTGCCTTCAGTACCTGCGCACAACAGCACCGAGCCCATCGATGCCGCCATACCTGTACAGATGGTTGCCACGTTCGGTTCAATGATCTGCATCGTATCATAAATGGCCAGTCCCGAAGAAACCTGTCCGCCAGGAGTATTCAGATAGAGCGAAATGTCCGCCATACTGTCGGTGGAAGCAAGGAACAGGAGCTGGGCCATGATGATATTCGCCACGTCGTCATCAATCGGCACACCGAGAAATATCACCCTGTCCATCATAAGACGGCTGAACACGTCCATGGATGCGACATTGAGTTTCCTTTCTTCGATGATGGTCGGATTTATATACGAATCCAGAGCCGATTCATAACGATGAAGGGTCGTAGAACTGATTCCACGGCCCATTCTCGCGAATTTATAAAATTCGTTATTGTTCATATTTCTTGAGATTAAGACTAAAGTGTACGGAAATCTTCTACTGAAACCTTCTCAGCCTTCAGTGTAACCGCACCCTTAACTGCCTCGATAACCTTAGTAGCCTCAACATTCTCTACAATGCGGCGGCTGGTATTCTCATCCTGAAGTACACGGGCAACACTGTCCTTGAGAATTGCCTCAGGAACATTTCCCATGCCATATGAAGCATACTGGTAAGCAACATATGCCTGAGCTGCCTCGTGAACATCTTTTTCTTCGATCTTGAGGTCGAACTTCTGCATGATGTAGCCACGTACCATCTGCCAGCGGAAATCCTCGAAGAATGCAGGTGCCTCTTTCTCGATCTCCTCTTTGCTGAACTTGCCGTCATTGATATTGAAAAGCCATCTCTTGAGGAACTCCTCCGGAAGCTTGATGTCAGCTTTCTTTACGAGATACTCGCGCAGATCCTTGGAAAGTTTGTAGTCAGACTCCTGCTTGTAATTCTCTTCAAGTCTTGCAGTTACAGCCTTGTCGAATTCCTCTGCATTGTGAACCTGGTTCTCACCGAAAATCTTGTCGTAAGTCTCCTGGTTCTCCTCTGCCGGAGCGAAAGTCTTCACTTCCTTCACTGTAACGTGGAACTCAGGTGCGAGAGAAGCGAGCTCCTCTTTCTTTACCTTGAGCATATATGCACGGTCAGACTCATTAGTAAATGCCTCATTTACATTGACATCAAACTGGTCTCCGACCTTTGCGCCGAGGAACTTGGACTTAGCCTCGCCCTCTACATTCTTCACGCCTACATATGAGCCCTCAACGGTCTTGCCTTCCTGAGCGAAATCAACGATTACGAAGTCATCCTCACCTGCCTGCTCAGCATCCGTGAGAGAACCGAACTGACGGAGAAGGTTGTCCTTCATCTCTTTCTTGGCCTCAGCAGAAACCTTGATCTCATAAACTTTCACTTTGTCATCCTTGGAGAGTTCGAAGTTTACCTCTGAAGTGGTGGCGATATCGAACTTGAAAGTAAAGTCGTTGCCTGACTTCCACTCGATCTCCGGCTGGTCCTCACTTGGAAGAGCCTCACCTACCATCTTGATATTGTTTTCCTTAACGAAATTATTGATAGCGTCTGAAAGAACCTTGTTCACAACTTCGCCAAGCACGCGCTCACCATAAACTTTCTGGATAAGGGACATAGGAACCATTCCCTTTCTGAAGCCCTTGAACTCGGCTGTACGTTTGCATCTCTGGAGTTCTTTCTTCTCAGCCTCAGCGTAATCATCGTGAGCAACAGTGACAGTGAGCTGGATATTAAGCTCATCAATCTGATTTTTTACAATATTCATCTTTATTCAATATTTTATATTTTCAATGCGATTAAATTTTCAATGTGTTTGCGCGAGATTCAAGCCATCTTACACTTAGCCTGCAAAAATAGGAATTTTTCAGACAATTTCCAATCGGGAAAGCCTATTATTGTCTATACTGCTTGGGATAGACCACTCTTTCGTGATAAATCTGCCCGAGATATGACTTCAGCACTGATTTTATACGGCTGAGTTCCTTCAATGTAATATCTGCATTGTCAAGCTGTCCTGCAGCCATCTTGGCTGAAACGATGTTCTCCACGAACTTGTCGAAAGTCTCGGGAGTATTGTCCTTCAATGTACGCGAAGCGGCCTCCACAGTATCGCAGATCATGACCAGCGCCTGCTCCCTGGTCCAAGGTTTCTTGCCCTTATAATAGAAGGCATCCGATTCGGCAGGGTTTCCGCCCTCTTCTATAAACTTGTTGTAGAAGAATGCCGTACAGGTAGTTCCGTGATGTGTGAGAATAAAATCGCTCACCACCTGAGGCAGCTTGTACTTGGCAGCAAGAGCGAGACCGTCCGAAACATGTCTTATGATCATCTCAGCGCTTTCTTTGGGAGTAAGCCCGTCGTGGAACTTGGCGCCGAGGCTCTCGTTCTCCACGAAGCATTGCGGATTGGCAGTCTTCCCGATGTCATGATACATTGCTCCGGCACGCACAAGAAGCACGTCCGCGTCAATGCTCCTCGCAGCCGCATCAGCAAGGTTCATCACCTGAAGTGAATGCTGGAATGTCCCCGGAGCCTTCTGTGCAAGAATTCTCAGAAGTTTATTGTTCGGGTCACACAGCTCCTGGAGACGGGTACCTGACACAAGCGAGAATATCTTCTCCATCAGATATATGAGCGGATATCCTGCGACCGAAAGCAGTGCCCCGAGAAACAGATAGAGCATCAGCCACAAGTCGTCGAATGCATTGCCCGAATTTATAAGCCTGAATCCGATGAAGGTCAGCAGCAGGCATACAAACACGAGCATAGCCGCCACGAACTGTCTCCATCCCTTGCTGAAAAACGGGAACACGAACATTGTCACCACTCCCGCAACCAGATTCAGCAGGAAAAGCTCCACGCCGTTGTGCGCGAAAATCAGCAGCGGCATCAATGAAACGACATACACCGGAAGCACTACCCTCCTTCTGAAAAACGCCAACAGATACAGCGCCGAAAGCGAGAACGGAATCATATACAGCAATGTCGGGTCCAGTTTGTCCACTGCAAACGCTGCAAATGCCGTCAATGTGAAGATGAACAGAAGATAAAGATACTTGTTCATCAGTTTGAATATGTCCGGGTTCGTGTAGAAAATGGAAAGGAAGAGTATCAGGACCAATGCCAATGATATCACTCCGTTACCGATCCACAGGAAAATCCTCGGCCCGTCATAGCCCAGACTCTCCTCATATTCAGCCTTGTACGAATCCAGCAGCTGCTGTATCTCAGCCGTCACTATTTCGCCTTTGGTCACGATCAGCTGCCCGGCGGTCACAAATCCGGAAGTCGGAGAGATATAATCCACAGACTCCGCATGCACCAAGTCCGTGGTTTCCTTGTCATAGATCAGATTCGGGACAATGATATCGTCGATGCCTACTGCATTGGCAATCGAATCCACCCTTTCGGACGGAAAATCCTTGGCAGTCTCTGAAATGACCTTGTCCAATGCGGAAGATACCGTATAAACATCGGAAGCCGGGGTTTTCACCGCACGTTTGTCTCTCTGTATGAATATGATATCATCTGCAGCCGAGAAGTTCTCTTCCTTGGAAGAGGCCTCATCAGCCATCACTCCCCTTCTGTAAATATCAGACACGGCCTCGAGCATTTTCGGCCTGATCTGGCTGGCCTCGCCTAAATTCAGCTGCTCGATGCCATTCACCACTTTACGCGGAATTCCGTCGTCATATTTGTAATATGGCACTATACTGGAGCCTGCGGCATCTTTCTCAGCACGAAGTTGCTCCTGTGTTTTCAGGACAGGAAAATCTATCTGTGAAACCAATGTTTCATAAGGCCACGGCGTACCCTTCTTGTAGTCGTAGTTGAACTTTCCGTTCCTCGGCATCATCAGCAGAAGAATCAGGAAAAGACAAAACAGCGATATGTAGATTTTGGGATCGCGGGGAATTCCAGTCTTTGCCATAATGAAATACTATTTGAAAGGACTATCTTTTTCTCTGGCTATATACTTGTAAGTCAGTTTGTCAGTAAGTCTCGGGAACAGCCTGTGCGCAAGCACTGTAATCTTTCCGAGAGCCGTAAGAATCACCTCTGATTTACGTGAAGCGAGCGCTTTGGCAAGATATTCTGCACATTTTTCAGCACTCATAAGTTTACCTTCATCCAGCGGGGTTTCTCCCTGGGCGCTTCCGTCTGCTGTCAATGCCGCATTACGCACATTGGAGGCGGTATAGCCCGGAGCGAACACCAACACGTTCAAGCCGTCTTTCAGGTGCTCGATTCTGAGTGTGTCCAGAAAGCCTCGGATAGCGTATTTCGATGCTGAATAACCGGTCCTCGCAGGAAGCGCGGAATATCCGGCAATCGAGATGACACCCACCACTGAGCCTTTGGACTTCAACAACCACGGCAGCGCGAATTTGGTACAATTCACGGTTCCCCAGAAATTCACGTTCATAAGGGAATGGATCACAGAAAGGTCGAGGTCATTGAACATCGCCCTCATGGAAATGCCGGCATTGTTCACCAAGATATCGATTCCGCCGAATCTCTCCACAGTCTTCTCTATCAATGCCTTGCAATCCTCTTCTTTGGTAACGTCAGTCTTGACGCAGAGGACTTTGGACAAATCAGCATTGACAGAAGCGGCTTCAGCCTCGAGCTTGTCGAGATGACGGGCGGCCATGACGACCTTCGCGCCCAAGCTTCCGAATAATCTGGCAGAAGCCAACCCGATACCCGAGCTGGCTCCTGTTATGATTATCACCTTATCTTTAAAGTAAGACCGGTTCATAATGAAGTGTATTTTGGACTATTCCACAGTCATTGCAGCGATGTCGTCTCCATCATAAGCACCTGCGTCGAGCTTGGCCTTGATTTCCTTGAATGCTTTGAGAGTATATTCGACATCTTCCATAGTGTGGGCTGCCGTGCAGACGATACGGAAAATGACCATACCCTTAGGAATGACAGGATAGATGACCATAGAACAGAAAATCCTGTAGTTCTCACGGAGATCCTTTGCCATCTTGGTAGCCTGAGCGACTCCTCCCTTGATATGTACAGGGGTCACGCAAGCCTGAGCCTCACCGATATCGAACCCTTCCTTCCTGAAACCGTCCTGGATGGCATGGGTGATGGCCCAGCACTTCTTGCGGAGTTCGTCACCTTCCGGAGACATGATGATTTCAAGACGCTTGGTATTGCCGATGACGAGCGGCATAGGAAGTGACTTCGCATACATCTGTGAACGCATGTTCGCGCGGAGATAGTTGATGATCTTGTGAGGACCTGCAACGAATCCGCCGATAGAAGCCATTGACTTGGCAAATGCGCCGATGTAAAGGTCAACCTCGTCCATGCAGTGAAGTGCCTCAGAAGTTCCGCGGCCGTGTTCTCCGAGAAGTCCGAAGCCATGGGCATCGTCAATCAGGAAACGGAAGTTGTATTTCTTCTTGAGAGCAGCGATCTTGTCAAGAATACCGAGCGCACCTGTCATACCATATACGCCCTCGGTGATAAGGAGCACACCGCCGCCGTTAGCATCAGCCTCAGCACAAGCGCGGGCAAGAACCTTCTCGCAGTCCTCGATATTGTTGTGACGATACTTGTACTTGCTGCCGATATGAAGACGGATACCGTCGAGCAGACAAGCGTGGCACTCTGCGTCATAGACGATTACATCATGACGCGCGGTAAGAGCATCGATCGTGGAAACGATTCCCTGATATCCGAAGTTATAGAGGAAGGCATCCTCTTTCTTCTCGAACTCAGCGAACATTTTCTCCAGCTTCTCATGGTATCTGGTATTGCCCGACAGCATTCTGGCGCCCATCGGGTATGCAAGACCCCACTGTGCAGCTGCTTCAGCATCCGCTTTACGCACTTCAGGATGATTTGCAAGTCCGAGGTAGTTGTTCAGACTCCAGTTCAGGACCTCTTTTCCGTTGAAAACCATGTGAGGTCCGAGTTCGCCCTCAAGACGAGGGTACATATAATAGCCGTAAGCCTGGTCGAAATACTGGCCGATAGGACCGCCTGAGTCTCTTTCAATTCTGTCAAAAATGTCTAACATATTGTCTAGATTTTAGATATTGTCTTATACTATGCGTCAATGTTTGCGTAATGTGCATTTTCTTCAATGAACTGTCTGCGTGGCGGCACATCATCGCCCATAAGCATTGAGAAGGTCCTCTCTGCCTCGGCAGCATTGTCAATGGTGATTTTACGGAGTCTTCTCTTGGACGGGTCCATTGTCGTATCCCACAACTGATGGTCGCTCATCTCTCCGAGACCTTTGTAGCGCTGTACTGTCACGCCCTTGTCAGACCCCTTTCCGAGTTTCTGGGTTGCTTCAGCACGCTGTGCGTCAGTCCAGCAATAGATCTCTTCCTTGCCTTTCTTCACCAGATAAAGCGGCGGAGTAGCCAGATAGACATAGCCGTTTCTGATGAGGTCGAGCATATATCTGAAGAAGAATGTCAGAATCAATGTGGCGATATGGCTTCCATCGACATCGGCATCGGTCATGATGATGACCTTGTGGTAACGCAACTTGCTGAGGTCCATTCTCTTCTCGCCGTTCTCGTCAGCCTGTGCCACAGTAACGCCGAGCGCAGTGTAGATGTTTCTGATTTCCTCACTGTCGAATGCCCTGTCCTCGGCTGCCTTCTCGACATTGAGAATCTTACCTCTCAACGGAAGGATGGCCTGGATGCGGCGGTCTCTACCCTGCTTTGCGGTACCGCCTGCGGAATCTCCCTCGACAAGGAACAATTCGCAAAGCTCAGGATTCCTCTCGGAGCAGTCCGCAAGCTTGCCCGGCATACCGGCACCTGACATGACCGTCTTTCTCTGAACCATTTCACGTGCCTTGCGGGCAGCAGTTCTGGCTGTTGCGGCAAGAACGACTTTATCGATGATGAGCTTGGCGTACTTTGGATTCTCTTCAAGATACTGGTCCATCGCCGCTGAAGTAGCCTGGGACACGATGGAGGTGACCTCACTGTTTCCGAGTTTGGTCTTGGTCTGGCCCTCGAACTGAGGCTCAGCCACTTTCACGGAAACTACGGCGGTAAGACCTTCCCTGAAGTCTTCCTGGGTAAGTTCCACCTTGACCTTCTCCAGAAGCTTGTTCTTGTCGGCATAGTTCCTCAACGAACGGGAAAGGCCCATTCTGAAGCCCTGGAGATGGGTGCCGCCCTCAATAGTGTGGATATTGTTCACATATGAGAGGATTGTCTCCTTGTAACCGTTATTGTACTGGAGGGCAATGTCGATAGGAATGATCTTGTCGGATGTCACACATACCGGTTCAGGAATAATCTCTTCCTGGCTCGCATCGAGATATTTTATGAATTCCTTCAATCCTTCCTGGGAGTAGAATACGTCATTCTTGTAGATCTGCTTTCCGGTAGGACTGCTGTTTCCGTTCGCATCGACCACATACTCGTCCACGAGGGTACGCTTGTCTGTCAATGTAATCTTGATTCCCCTGTTCAGGAACGAGAGTTCACGCATCCTGTTCGCAAGAGTCTCGTAGTTATAGATGGTAGTGACATTGAATATCTCCGGATCCGGATGGAATGTGATGGTGGTTCCCGTGTCTTCACACTCGCCGATCACTTCTACCTGAGTCAAAGGCTTTCCTTTGGAATATTTCTGCTGATAGATCTTGCCTTCCCTGTGGATTTCAGCCACGAGGCTGTCCGACAACGCGTTCACACAGGATACACCGACACCGTGAAGACCTCCTGACACCTTGTAGCTGTCCTTGTTGAACTTACCGCCGGCGTGAAGAACCGTAAGAACCACCTCAAGAGCAGACCTGTGCTCTTTCGGATGCATTCCCGTAGGGATTCCTCGTCCGTTATCCTGGACTCTGATGGAGTTGTCTTCCAATATTGAAACTTCGATGTGGTCGCAGAATCCGGCCATAGCCTCGTCGATACTGTTGTCCACAACCTCATACACCAGATGATGGAGACCTCTTACACCCACATCGCCGATATACATTGACGGTCTTTTCCTCACCGCCTCCAGTCCTTCGAGGACCTGAATACTGCCCGCAGAATACTGCTCTTCAGCTTCGCGCATCTTCTCGTTCTCTTCCATTATTTTCTTTTAAAATTTTCTATTCAAATCAACTTGTCTGTCTGACTTTTTTAGAAACTGTTTTGAAATTATTCACAGAAGGTTTGAGTGGAAAAAACTTCAGATTCAACCGAGGGTTCAGGGAAGATAGCTGGGCCTATCTGACCTGAAAACTCGGGAAGAAGATGAAGGAATTTTACCTCAAACAACTATTCAATCATTTCAAAACAGGTTCTTAATCTCACAAATATAGTAAAAATTAGAGATTCAGACAAATGCCTGCGGTGAATCCTACACCGCCGTCCATATACATTCCATAACGCTGTATCTTCATATTCAGAAGGTTCTCACCTCTGAGCCAGAATGACAATTTGTTGTTGAATGCATATTCGGCATGCAGACCGAGATTCAGCCATCCGGGGACCCTCACATTCATAGTCGTATGAGCTACGGGAGTGAGTTCTCCCCCGTTCTCCTGCATTGACACGAGAGTGGTTTCCCCCTTCCTCACGGTCGCGAATTCCGCAGAAACGCCCGCGAAGATTCTCTTCTTCCAGTTATATGTGCCGTCGAGATGGCCGGAGAAGAGCGACTGGTTCAGATAAATGTGCTGATTTGCTATTTCCGACTCCTTGAATGAATTGGAATTGATCCTGAAATCCGAATCCAATGTGAAATCACGTGAATCCCACTGGAACTTCATATTGACATAACCGGCCGTACCGCCTACCACCGTCATATTGGACATATACATAAGATTGTCAGCAACAGTCGGGGCAGCAGTTCCTATGCGAATGGCGGAGATACCGTCAAACGGCATGTCCTCATAGCTTCTGAAGCCTCCACGCACGTCGTAACGGAATCTGTTCCTGATATTTCCGGCGAAACCGAGCGCCAGATTATACTGCTCCACATAGTTGTTGGTCAGGCCGTGTGACGGAAGATAGAAATGGTACTTCTCCTTCATTGACGAGAACTGATTTCTGTAATCGCCGCCAGTCGCCCTGAAATATAGGTTCAGATAATCCCTCACGGCTTCAAACCCGATATAGACATCCGGATAAATCATCGTTCCTTTATTGGTATTGACGGACTCCGGCTTGTCCTTTTCGCTGATGTTGAAACCTAACTTCACACCGAGGCTCAGATCCCATCTGTTCTTGTCAAATGCGTATTTCGGGGTGATGTAAGCCGTCCCGATGGCCGTGTTCATATAGCCTTTATACCAAGTCATGCCATAACCCACATCCGCCAAGATCCGATTGTGCCTGCTGAGCACCGGACCAAGAGTGAACTTGAAGTCCAAGTCATTGGCATTCAACGCCCTGTCCCCGGCAAGCATACCCTGCGAAGAGAATGCATAGTTTACTGCAATGTCATAATACAGGAAATTCTCCGAAAGGCTTGTGGAATAAATATGCGCAAATGCCCTGGCAGAATTGAATCCTGTGGCACCCTCCCCGGTCTTTCCCTGTATTCCCTTGTAATTCAGGTCGAAAGCGATTACAGCCTTGCCGAGGTCAGCCTGTGCATTGGCCCCTGCAGTCGAATACAGGTCATAGCCGTTCCACGAGCCTCCGGCCGATTTCAGCATACCGTCCGCATCGAACCGCATATTCTTGTAATCACCTATGTATGAATGATGTGAGCCATATACGGACATTCTGAACCTGCCCTTGGTCAATGGCTCCCAGACGAGGTCGAGCGACGGTCTGAGACGATATCCTGTTCCTGCCTTGAGATAGAACTTACGCCCGGTAAGCGCAGCCGCCTGTGGTTTCATTTCCAGAAGATAAGGGCTGAAATCATACGAGCCCTTATATGGATTCTCAAAAACAGAGTAGTCGAAATCCAGGTCAAAGCGCTTCAGCGAATCCGGCACGAACATCTCCTGAGCCGGTTTGTGAACCTCCATAAGACTGCCCTCGTACGCCTTTGTCACCGAAACAGTCGGATTCAGATTCTGAGCTCCGGCAGAAACGCAAGCCAATACCGAACCGGCAGCCGCTAATGTCAAATATATCTTTTTCATACTACTTTTCCCTCTGTGCTATCTTCTTCAGACGCATATTAACATTGTCAAGGATATCATCATTTTTGCCTGACGGCTCATATCCGTCACGGACACTCTCGAAAGTCGCTTTTGCCTGAGCCATATCGTCCCTCTCGGCAAAAGAATCGCCCAATGTGACGAATGCTTTCGCAAGCCAGTAAGTCTGGTCGCTTCCCGCATCGGAGAACGCATACACAAGTTTCTCGACCTCGTCGAACTTGCCTTGGTCGTAAGCGTCCTGGATAATCAGATACGCAGCCTCAGCCCCTTCCGGTGTAGATTTCTGGGATGAGAGTTTGCGGAGTATCGAGAATGCCTCATTTCTGCGGCTCGAAGCAAGATAAGATTTCGCTTCAATGTACTGTGCATGACGGACTTCGTCCTTGTCGCTCCTCTTGTCCGCAGCGACCTTCACCGCATTGCTGACAGCCGCATCATAATCTTTGGCATTGTATGCGGAATTCATCATTCCCACGATGGCCGTATGCTTGTTGTTCTCGATTTTCGCATTCTCAAGCAGTGACTGGTAACCGGAATAGGCATCATTGTAATGCTCTATGCTGTAGGACAATTTCGCAAAACTGAGCGAAGCTGCCTCCACAAACGATGTCTCGCCACACTCGATGACCTTCTTGTACCAGTCGCAGGCCTGCTCCTTCTTGCCGATGTTCTTGTACGACTCGGCCATATAGAATTCCGCAAGATTTACATTTGAGCCCTGAGGATACTCATCCAGATATGCCTGCAGCGACTTTATGGCCTTCTGGTAATTCTCCGCAAGGAAAATCTGCTCGGCAGCATTGAAGAACATCGTCTCCTCATTGCCCTCAGTCCCCTGACCGTCCAATGTCTTGAGATAAGCGAAATAGGCCTCAGGTTCCTGTTTGGTCTGGTATATGGACTCGATGGCCCTGAGCGCATCCTCCGAATACACCGTCGAAGGCATCCTGCTGACCACCTGCTTATAATATCCGAGTGCATCGTCAAACTGGGATTCATTGGCCGAAATCATTCCCAATCCGATCAATGCCCTTGCGCGGTAAGTGGAGTCGCGGCTCTCAGACGAAAGTTTCTTGAAAATTTCAGCTGCATTGGCATTGTCATCATCAGCCATATACGCGCGGCCGAGTTCATAGACAGTCTCGCTCCAGAACGAAGCCGTCGGAGCTGTCTGGGCAACTGGCGCAAGCAGGTTGATCTCATCTTTCGTCTTGTTGGTCAATGAAAGTGCCAGGCCCGCCTGATAGTACGGATAAAGGTCATTCGCGTTGCCGCCGCTCCTGATCGCATCCTCGTAAGAAGCTATCGCATCCTTATAGTTCTTGTCAATGAAATAGCTGTCGCCTTTTCGGGTCAATGCATCTGTACGTCTGCTCTTGTCGCCGCTCTGCAGATACACGTCGAACCACTCGCAGGAAGACGGGTAGGCGCCTGACTTGAAATAGCAGTATGCCACGTCGTAAGGCAGGAGATTGCCTTCCGGACGACCATAAAGTGCAGAGTTGTTGTACAATGTCTTGTAAACCTCGGCAGCCCTGGCGTAATCATCTGAACGATAATAACTTTCGGCGAGCCAATAACGTGACAGCTGATTGAACGGTGAGCGTTTTCCTGAATAGTAGGCTGCCGTCTTGAGGCATGGTATCGCCTTACGGTATGAACCTGAAGAAATCAGCTGCTCCGCACGCAGGTAATTGGCCTTCATGTAATTGGCCTTCATATCCTTGTCGAGTACGTCGATATTGTCATAAGCCTCCACGGCGGCAGCATAATCATGATTGTACAGGGCTGCAAGTGCGATGTAGCTGTAGATACGGTCCCCTTTGGCCAACTCCGGATATTTCTTGATATACTGTTCGAATACGGAAGGGTCATGGTTTAGGTCGAAAGCGAGTTTCGCATAATTGAAATACGCATCTTCCTGAATGTCAGCATCATACTCTTCGTATGCCGCGTCTTTGAAAGCGTCCATGGCAGCCACCTTGTTCTTCAGTTTGATATAGCCGTATGCCATCTGGTAATTCGCTATCTGTCCCAACGAATCGCTTCTGTCATCCATCTTGGAATAGTTCTCGACAGCACCTTTGTAGTCGGACAATGCATAGAGCAGCGATCCTGCATAGAAGTGGTCCTTCCTGGTTCCTGAAGCGGTATCGGTAAGGTCATAATACTTCTTGGCAGATGAAGCATCCCCCTGCACAAGGTAGGACTCGGAGATGATACGGGCAAGATGCGGTTTCCGCTCATTCGGCACCGAAGCGAATATCTTCTCGGCATTGTCAGTGACATATTTGTAGTCCTTGTCCATAAAACGGCATTCCAGGATATAGTATGCCGAAACTTCAGCGAAACGCGGATCCTTCACCGACTTCGCGAACCACTTCTCTGCCTCCGCGAACTGCTCCCGTTCATAATAGATATAGGCGGCGGAATATGCTGACGGCGCCTGATAGTCGTTCTTAGGAAGAGAGGACACTTCAAGGAATCCTTCCAATGCAGAGTCCACGCTGCCTATCTGGAAATCAGCATACGCTTTCTTGAACCTGAACTCTGCCAACTGGCTCTTATAGAGAGACTTGGCCTTGATCTGGGAGAACTCGGCCGAAGCAGCGGGATAGTCAGGGATATCGAAGAGATTCAGCGCGTCAGCGTATTTCATCTGAGGCACAAGTCCGGAATACGGATACTTTTCAATGTATTTCTCCATTGCGGCCTGGGCAGCATAGGATTTCATCTTGATATCGCACAGTACCGCATACCCGTTGGCGAAAGGGTTCTCAGGATATGAAAGGAAAATCTCACGCGCCTTCACATACATTCCGTGCTCGTAAAGTTCCCTTGCATACTTGAGGTCCGACTTTTCGTCGCCGGCAACTGCGCAATTCCTGTCAATGTTCCCGAAATCCACACTGTAATCCGATGCGGATGAGGTCAATGACGAGGCGGCCATTATGGCTACTGTCAATGCAGCTGTTATAGTCTTATTGTTCATTTTCATAATAATATCCAACACCTGTGTATAAACACGTAAATTTAGCAATTATCATCGTCATTGTCAAAAATGATGCTGGACTTGAGCCGTCATTGACAAAAAAATTCCCGGGGAACCATATTTCTATGATTTCCCGGGATTCTATTCAGTAAGATGCAGGGTTATTTGCCTGCCAATCTCTTGTATGATTCGAGACGGAGTTTTGCAAATTCCTCTGTCTTCTGGAGGAGCTCATCAGCTCTTTCAGGGAAGAGTTTGTAGAGGGATGCAAAACGTACCTCGCCCTTCAGGAAGTCCTGGAACTTGCTCCAGTCAGGTTCCTTGCTGTCGAGAGAGAACGGATTCTTGTCTGTTCCTTCGAGTTCAGGGTTGAACCTGTAGAGGTGCCAGTAACCGCACTCGACTGCGAGTTTCTCCTCTTTCTGGCTGAGACCCATTCCGGCCTTCAGACCATGGTTGATACAAGGTGCGTAAGCGATGATGAGTGATGGTCCGTCATAAGCCTCAGCCTCCTTGATAGCGTTCAGGTACTGAACAGGGTTTGCGCCCATAGCTACCTGAGCCACATATACATATCCATAGCTCATTGCCATCATTCCGAGGTCCTTCTTGCGGATCTTCTTGCCGCTTGCAGCAAACTTGGCGATAGCGCCCGCAGGAGTTGCCTTGGATGACTGTCCGCCGGTGTTGGAGTAAACCTCAGTATCGAGTACGAGGATGTTCACATTCTCACCTGAAGCGAGCACGTGGTCAAGTCCGCCGTATCCGATATCGTAGCTTGCACCGTCACCTCCGATGATCCACTGGCTGCGTGCAGCAAGGAACTTCTTGTATGTGAGGAGTTTCTTGCAATGAGGACAATCAGTGTTCTCCATGAGAGGAACAAGTTTGTCAGCTACTTCACGGGTAACAGCAGGATTGTTCTTGTTCTCGAGCCACTGCTTGAAGAGTGCCTTGATCTCGTCAGAAGCCTTGTCGCAGTCGAGACCCTCTGTCATGATTTCAGCGATGGTCTGTCTGATACGGTCAGAACCGAGTTTCATACCGAGACCGAACTCGCAGAAGTCCTCAAAGAGGGAGTTTGCCCAAGCAGGACCGTGTCCTTCAGAATTGGTGCAGTATGGTGATGCAGGGAATGAAGCTCCGTAGATGGAAGAACATCCTGTAGCATTGGCAATCATCATTCTGTCGCCGAAGAGCTGGGTGATGTTCTTGATGTATGGAGTTTCGCCGCAACCTGCGCAAGCGCCTGAGAATTCGAACAATGGCTGTGCGAACTGTGAGTTCTTCACGCTCTGGGCCTTGTTTACGATAGTCTCCTTGTAGCCTACCTTGGTATTGAGGAAGTCGAAGTTCTCCTGCTCTGCCTGTGCGTCGAGAGCGGAAACCATGACGAGAGCTTTCTCCTTGGCAGGACATACGTCAACGCAGTTGCCGCAACCAGTACAGTCTGCTACTGAAACTGAGAGGGCGAACTTGTAATCCTTGAGGTTAGCCTTGCCCTGGGCAAGTTTGAGACCTGCAGGAGCAGCTGCTGCCTCTTCTTCATTGAGAAGGAACGGACGGATAGCTGCGTGAGGGCAGACAAATGCACAAGTGTTGCACTGGATACAGTTGTCAGGCTGCCACTGCGGAACGAACACTGCCACGCCACGTTTCTCATAAGCGGCTGTGCCGGCAGGCATTGTACCGTCAACGTACGGCATGAATGAACTTACAGGAAGTGTATCTCCGGCCTGGGAGTTCACTACGTCAGCGATTTCTTTTACGAACTCAGGTGCGAGACGGTCCTTGCCCGGATTCTCGAACTTGGCAGTAATGCTGGCCCACTCTTCAGGGACATTGACCTGCTCGTACTCACCACCGCGGTCAACAGCGGCATAGTTCATATTGACTACCTTCTCACCTTTCTTGCCGTAGCTCTTCACGATAGCGTCCTTCATGTATTTTACAGCGTCCTCGTAAGGGATGATGCCTGTAATCTTGAAGAATGCAGACTGGAGAATGGTGTTGGTTCTTCCGCCGAGACCGATTTCAGATGCAATCTTGGTAGCGTCAATGATATAGAACTTGATGTGCTTCTTGGCAAGTGTAGCCTTCACGAACTCAGGAAGTCTCTTGACTGTTTCCTCTGCGTTCCAAAGGCTGTTCAGAAGGAAGGTACCGCCATCCTTGATGCCTTTGAGCACGTCATACTTGCGGAGGTATGAAGGAACGTGGCATGCCACGAAGTCAGGTGTGGACACGAGGTACGGAGCCTTGATCTGGGCGTCACCGAATCTGAGGTGAGAGCAGGTGTATCCGCCTGATTTCTTGGAGTCGTAGTCGAAATAGCCCTGGCAATATTTGTTCGTATGGTTACCGATGATCTTGATGGTGTTCTTGTTTGCACCTACTGTACCATCGGAACCGAGACCATAGAATTTGCACTCTGTAGTACCAGGTTTTACGATGGAGATCTCTTTCTTGATAGGGAGTGACTTGAAGGTGACGTCATCTACGATACCGATGGTGAAACCGTTCTTAGGTTCTGCCTGCTCGAGGTTGTCGAATACTGCGACGATCTGTGCAGGTGTGGTATCCTTGGATGAAAGACCATAGCGGCCGCCTACGATAACCGGCTCCATGTCTTTGCCCTGGAACATTGCCTTTACATCGAGGTAGAGAGGCTCTCCGAGAGCTCCCGGTTCCTTGGTCCTGTCGAGGACAGCGATTTTCTTCACGCTCTTAGGGAGCACCTTGAAGAAGTATTTCTCTGAGAACGGTCTGTAGAGGTGTACAGAAACGACTCCGTATTTTCTTCCGTGTGCTTCGAGATAGTCGATGGTCTCCTTGATGGTCTCGGTAACAGAACCCATAGCCACGATAATCTCTTCTGCATCCGGAGCACCGTAATACTCGAACGGACGGTATGTTCTGCCGGTAAGTTCACCGAGCTCGCCCATGTAACGTGCAACTACATCAGGAACAGCATCATAGAACTGGTTTCTGGACTCTACAGCCTGGAAATAAACGTCGCCGTTCTGTGCTGTACCCCTTGTTACAGGAGATTCCGGAGTAAGTGCTCTTGCCCTGAACTTCTCGAGAGACTTGGTGCTGACCATCTTTCTGAGATCGTCCTCATCGATAGCCTCAATCTTCTGGATTTCGTGTGATGTACGGAAACCGTCGAAGAAGTGGAGGAACGGAATGCTGGACTTGATAGCTGCGAGATGTGCTACTGCAGCCATATCCTGAGCTTCCTGGACAGAACCGGATGCCAACATTGCAAAACCGGTCTGACGGCAAGCCATTACGTCCTGATGGTCTCCGAAAATCGACAGCGCGTGAGATGCAAGTGCTCGTGCAGAAACGTGGAACACGGCCGGAAGCATCTCGCCGGCAATCTTGTACATATTTGGAATCATGAGAAGAAGGCCCTGTGAAGCTGTATATGTAGTAGTGAGGGCTCCTGCCTGAAGTGAACCGTGAACGGCTCCTGCGGCACCTCCCTCACTCTGCATTTCGGTAACCTTTACGGTCTCACCCCACAGGTTCTTTTTTCCGTGGGCAGCCCACTCGTCAATGTTCTCAGCCATTGTCGATGATGGTGTGATAGGGTAAATCGCTGCGTGCTCACTGAAAAGGTAAGCGATCTGAGAGGCAGCGAAGTTACCGTCACAGGTGATGAATTTCTTTTCTTTTGCCATAATCGTTAATTTTATGTGATTGATTTTTTACCAACGTAATCTTTAGTTTCAATGAAAGGGTGTCCGACCTTTCGGTTTAGGATACTCGACCCTTCGGCTTAAGATACTCTACCTTCCAGTTTCAAACGGAATCTTTCATCTCAATAGAAGGACACTCTATCTTTCAGTATCAAACGTAATCTCTCATCTCAACAGAAGGGACTCTACCTTTCGGTATAAATGAAAGAACGAAGACATCAGCCGTTTCCGGAGATGCCTTCTCTTGTTCTACAATGTTTCCAGACCTTCTACTGTCACGATGGAACCGGCGATTCTCTTGACAAGTCCCTGAAGAACTTTGCCTGGGCCGATTTCCATAAAGTAGTCTGCTTCGCCTGCCAACATATTTTTCACAGACTGGGTCCATTTTACCGGGGCAGTAAGCTGTGCAAGCAGGTTTTTCTTAATCAGCTCCGGATCCTGTGTCGGCTGAGCTGTAACATTCTGATATATAGGGCATATCGGCGCTTTAATCTCTGTCGCCTCGATAGCCTCGCCGAGTTCAAGTCTTGCCGGCTCCATAAGCGGTGAATGGAATGCTCCGCTCACTGCAAGCGGCAATGCCCTCTTCGCTCCTTCCGCCTTAGCTCTGTCACAAGCCTCCGCCACTGAATCTTTTTCACCGGACACCACTACCTGCCCATCACAATTATAGTTCGCAGGGATGACGAGTCCGTTGCAGGATTTGCAGACGGCCTCCACCTGTTCGTTGCTCAGGCCAATGATGGCAGCCATAGCTCCCGGAACCTGTTCGCAGCATTTCTGCATGGCTCTTGCCCTGATGGCAACAAGTTTCAATGCATCTTCGAAGGAAATCGCGTGGCTGGCCGCAAGTGCAGAGAACTCTCCCAATGAGTGGCCTGCAACCATATCCGGCTCGAAGCCGTCATAGCATGCCGTAAGGATGGTTGAATGCAGAAATATGGCAGGCTGTGTCACCTTGGTGGCCTTCAATGCCTCAGGTGTGCCCTCAAACATAATGTCGGTTATTCTGAATCCAAGAATGTCATTGGCCGCTTCAAACATTTCTCTGGCCTTCTGACTCTTTTCATATACTTCTTTGGCCATTCCCGGGAACTGGGCTCCCTGACCTGGAAATACGTATGCTTTCTTCATACTTGAATATATAGATTTAATACAAATAACTGTCTTTTAACTGACTTTCCGGTATCGCACTTCTTCACATTTCGTGCCTGTACGACACATTGTGGCAAATTTATAAAAAATCTGAAACAAAAGAAAATAAGAAGGGCATTTATCGGATATGTGTGATTTATTTCGGATATGTCCGATTTATTTCATAAATTTGCAGAGCAAATGCCCCCATAGTCTAATGGATAGGATTAAAGATTCCGGTTCTTTCGGTAGAGGTTCGAATCCCCTTGGGGGTACTGGGCAGAGGCACTCCACTTTGGAGCGCCTCTTTTTTTTGTTATCTGTGTTAAGGTTAGTTTTTTTGGCTCAGGGGGGGGGGAAACCCTGTGTTTAGGATAACTAAAAAGTATGTGCCTTTGAATAGCTAAAGGTACATAATATGACAACAAGAGAAAACAATTTGCTTCTCCAGTTTATGGAGATGGTATATCCAAAAGATTTATTGAGATATTTAG
>ERZ779649.75-NODE-75-length-83499-cov-7.191829_pt1 | contig 83499 bp, 67 predicted proteins | sample MGYA00511882_ERZ779649 | MGnify/ENA primary metagenome ERZ779649 (study PRJEB29588, sample SAMEA2157793) | human gut metagenome | biome: human gut; feature: human-associated habitat; material: faeces | place: Denmark | collected 2008/2010 ... | reverse complement strand
TTCTATTCAAGACCGACAGTATGAGCCACAAGGAGTACACACCCATCAAGGATTTAGCAGAGCGTAAAGGTGTTCCGGTTGGATACATCAGCGATGTCACATCACTGAGTCTCGTTGGAAGAAGCGTATATGAGGAACTCAAGCGATTGAATGTTTTAGAATAAATCAAAAGAGAGGAGCCGGATAAGCTCCTCTCTTTTATTTTGCCAAGACTTTTCGCAGTTGGAGAGTATTTATACGGATTACAACCGCAAAATTTTTCAATTGATATTGCAACCTACGGTTGTATTTGCTATACTAAATACGACATAAAACAACAAATAAGACTAAGAAACAACCAAATACAACGACGGGAAGAAGGTGTCTGTGAGAATGGCAAAAGAGCGAGTTATCCTTCATTGCGATATGAATTGTTTCTACGCTAGTTGCGAAATGGCATACCACCCGGAACTGCAGGGAAAGCCGATTGCTGTATGTGGTGACCCAGAACGAAGAAGCGGTATCGTATTGACTGCTTCATACCCGGCTAAGCGGATGGGAGTAAAGACGGGAATGCCGTTATGGGAGGCACAGCAGCATTGCCGGAACATTATCTTCGTTCCAGCTCACTATGACCTCTATACGCGCTTCAGCAGCTATACCAGAGAAATCTTCTTGCGCTATACAGACCAGGTCGAACCGTTTGGCTTGGATGAGGCATGGCTTGATTGCACAGCGAGCCAGTCTCTTTTTGGAACAGGGGAGAGGATAGCAAGGGAAATTTCCGATACAATCAAGGACGAACTTGGCATTACATGTTCGGTTGGAGTGAGCTGGAACAAAACATTAGCTAAGCTCGGTTCAGATTATAAAAAGCCGGATGCCATTACGGTTATCAATAGGCAGAACTTTGAGAAGATAGTTTTCCCGCTGCCTGCATCGGACTTGCTCTATGTAGGGAAAAAGACTGCTTCCAAGTTAGACGGCTATGCTATCCATACGATAGGGGCTTTAGCAAAGAGTAGACCAGAATTTCTACAGCAAAAGCTAGGCAAGGTGGGATTATTGCTCTGGAGATTTGCCAACGGTCTGGATAATGCGCCCGTCGCCAAGTACGAGCAGCGGGAAGTTCTCGCGCCCATCAAAAGCATCGGCAATAGTTGGACCACGCCACGGGACCTTTTGACAGACCAAGATGTCTGGATTGTTATTTACCTGCTCGCGGAGAGTGTTGCAGCACGACTCCGGGAAAACCATTTCCGATGCCGAGGCGTGGAGGTCAGCCTTCGGGATTCTAGCCTGTTCAGCTTCGAACGGCAGACACACCTAAGTCAGCCTACCATGCAGGAAAAGGAAATAGCAACCGCCGCGTTCACCCTATACAAGAAGCACTATCGATGGAATGAGCATCTTCGTTCCATTGGTGTACGAGCAATAGACCTGAAGCCAGACACTGAGCCTTGCCAAATTTCATTCGATTATAGTGCCGAGAAGCAAGAGGAGATGGAACGTCTTGAAGCTGCCATTGATGGAGTCAGAAACCGATTCGGGTACTATTCCGTACAAAGAGCAATAATGTACACGGATAAGCTCTTATCTCGCTGCGACGCCAAGAACGACCATACAATTCATCCGCATGGATACTTACAGGGGAGCATATAAGTCATGTCAGAACAAAGAGTAAAACGATATGTGGAGGTCATCGCAGACTTTCAAGCAGATGGCACACTTATCCCACAAGCTGTCGTTTGGGATACGGGACAACGCTTCGACATTTCCAACATTTCGGAAGTGCGACCGCGCAAATACTCAAAAACCGGCGGAGTTGGTGTGCGCTACACATGCCAGATAGGAAGAGCCAGAACATATTTGTACTATGAAGTTGACAGGTGGTTCGTCGAGGCAAAAGAAAACGCCATAGCAGCAGACCCATGTTAGAAGTCCACCACTATGGCGTATAAATTTAATAGCTAGTAAGCAAAAGGCTTATACCCCAGCAGGTTAAACCTCCTCAGCCGGAGCGCTTTCGGTGGCTTCCTCGACACCAGAAGCAGCCTCCGCATCAGCAGCATTCACTTCTGCCTTCAGTGCCCGCTTAAAAACAACAAGCTCCTTGTCATTGAGGGTATGCGCCACCATCTTGGCGTAATACTCCGGGCGACTCATCGTCGCAGAGAAAGTACGGGCATAGGTCTTGCCTGCGCGAACGAAGCCATCAGCCTGAATCAAGCCTTTAGCCAGCAAGTTGTTGATAATCGAGAAGATAGACTGCTTTTTCCAGTTGCGGATACCGTTCTCCTCGGCTTTCTTGATGACATCTGCCTGCGGCATAGCCTTCTTGCTATTCCAAAAAACAGTCATAACAGACTCCTCGGCGGGAGTCAAATGGTAAGGACGATTTGCTCTTGCCATTGAAAACACCAACTTTCAAAAAATATAATACATTTGCCGTTAATTCTATTATAGGCAACTCGCAAGTATCGTCAATGGTTTCATATTAAAAATTAACAATTTATGCAACAAAAGAATCGTTGAGACGGGAAAAGAACTGGTCAACACACAAAATGCCGCTACCCAATAAAGGACAGCGACGGTGGCTTTCGAAAAACAAAAATAATTCAGCTTTTGAAAGTAGTAAAAATGGCACTAGAAGCGGTTGCACCGATATGAAAAAGTATGATATAATATTCCCAGAGAGTTGAAGTTCCGCTACAAGCGCTTAGGCGGTCACCTCCCAGAGCCGGAAGGCAGACAGGAGGTCATACACTTTTTCGCCTTCCGGCAATCTTTGTCGGAGGTGATAGCATGGACGTGAATGTTGTCGTTGCAATCATTGGTTGCATTGGTACATGGTTCGGCGTTTTTGTTGCCATTTATTTTGGCGGTAAAAAGAAGTGAGACTACCTAATGCCACTTAGGTAGTCTCATGAGCTGGTGCATTTTCACACGATGTATCGGCTTGTTGGATTCTAACCGAGGTGTCCGCTTATTAAGAGCTTCAACCCTCTATATTTATTATAGTGACTTTAGCAAGAAACGTCAAGAGGGTTTTTGCTAAAGTCACCATACACAGTGCTCAGAGCAACCGCTTTGGGTGCTTTTTGTTTTATAGGGAAAGTTAGAAGTCCAAGAAATAATCCCCAATCAACACCCCGTCAACTTCCATTGTGGAATTTTTGTCGGGTGTGAACCCGGACTTGCGGCAAAATGCCTCCATCTCCTTCGTCAGCACAGACTGCATGATGATTCGATGCACGCCATAGCTCTCACAGATTTCTTTTAAAACAGAAAGAAGCGCTGTCATTGTACCACGCCGCTTGTTCTCAAAGCCAACACGCGAGATGACCAATGCAAAGCGTCCAAGGAAGGCAACACGCAGTTCGTTCTCACCATCATCGGAAGTAATCCAGACCGTGTGCATACTGTTCGCTACTTCACAAGCACAACTTTGCTTCTCCTCGATGATATTTACGAGTTGCTGCGTCTGTTCCTCTGTAAGCTCAAGCATGCCGGGAAACGCCATGATAATACCTCCACCGTTTCTTTTATAATTATTATACCACAAAATGTCACAAACAGAAAGTGACCCTCCAAAATGTTCATCAAAATGATACAACATCCTGCCTAATTCGCAAAAATACACATTGTGCAACACGCCGAAAACCCGTAATATGCCGTCAGCGGGAACAAAGTGGTAGCGTATGTGGAAGAACACGCAGAGAACATCAACAAGGATGTACTCGCAGCATACGAGAAGGACAAGGCCAAGTACAAGGTGCTGACGTTAACCACCTGCGTCTCGGATAGCTCGAACGCGAGAACGGTCATCGTAACCCTCATCGGTTAATTCCCAAAAACACAAAAAAACCAAAATTGGGAAATAAGTTGAATTCATATCCCAAAACTATAGAAAAACAGACACTTTTTGGAGACAAGTTTCAGGAAAAGCGGACAAAAAGTCGAACTCATCGATGGAAGCGTAGCTGCTCCAGATGGGCACTTTTTGGTTGTGGAAGCGTAGCCAAGATGAGCGATTTCATTTTTCGCACATTTGTCAATTTCCTACACAATAAAAATATGGCTATGTGCGCCACCCGCTAAGAGTAGAACTTAGAAAGAAATAAAGAGTAGTACATGCCCAGTGTAGGCACTAGCAACGATTCGCATATCTGTCAAAAATACACACAATAGTAATATGGCTATGTGCGCGTCCCATCCAGCTTAGATATGTTAAGAATAACTAAGAGGAAAAGAAAAAACGTTGAAAGAATTTTCACTGAAAATAAATTCAACAAAAATTATTAAACAACAAAACAGCGCAAATCACAAGATATGCTATAATTTTAAAAAATGCTTGCATTTTACTACAATATATGGTATAATGTGTAATAGAAGATAACAGTTAAAGACTCGACGGTGCTGTCGATGACAGCCTTGTATACCGGGGCAGAGTAAATACCAATATCTTCGAGCCGCTCGTAGCGGTTAGCAATGTCGCTCCGCAATGACATTGCCATCGTTTTAGTTCGCAGTCAAACGGCTGCATGAATTAAACACCTTTCTATTTTCCTCATCCTTTCTTTTTTGGATTTCCCGCTGCTCTTCCCCATAGAGCGGCGGGATTTCTTTTTTTAGGAATTGTATAAAAAAGAACTTGCACGTTCGTGCGAACTGCATACAATAAAGATTGTACAAGCGGAACAGGGCCACAGCGGGTCAAAGCCTCTTCCTGCTAAGCCCGATGCCTCTCTGGCATCACGACATGTTTGCCCGCTTGTGCTTCCTCTCGCATCGGCGATGTCCTGCACCGATGCACCCCATACAGAAAGCTGTGGTCGCTTCCGCCTCCGCAGCTTTTTTCTTTGCATTGAAAGGAGACCCCCCTATGAAAGTTACAGCATCCTATATGGCTGCCTACCTACTGGCGCTGTACTACTGCAGTAAAGACGACAAACACGCACCGGAAGATGCTGTGAAGTTCGCCTTGAACCGCTACATCAGTGATTCCTGCAAAGAAGACGCACAGGTGCAATTACAGGAAGCGTGTGACGAGTCCGATGACCTCGGATACACCGAGGAGTATGGCGACGGTCCCCGCACACTCACAGCAAGGGGACTTGACCAAATCAATGCCGCTGCTATGCAGAAAGGCGACTATGTTGAGCTCATCCACTCGGATACTCTGGATGTGGATAACTGGATTGACGACTATGTCGCGGCAACCGAAGACTAAGGTTACAGGCAAGTGAAAGGAGACACCATGGCACTCATCATTGGGGTAGTCATCGTACTGCTCATCCTCTTTGGCTTTCTCTGCTACAAGAAAGCTCCTCCGACGGAGGCAATCGTAGTAACGGGTTTTGGTCTTGCCAGACCGAAAGTCGTTTGCGGCAAAGGCACGTTTGTGCTCCCGGTACTGCAGCGTGCAGACCGGCTGAACATGCGTCTTCTGAAAATTGATGTCAAGACCCCGGAGACGGGCGTTAAAACCCAGAACGGCGTATCGCTCTGGATTGATTCTGTTGTCACGATTCAGGTCTACAGTGAGAACTCCACTGTTCTGGATGAGGAAGTCAAGGCATCCGGTCTGAAGGACGCAAAAGCGTACATCATGTCCCGCCAACAGGCAGCCATCTCGAACTTCCTTGGAATGAACGAGCAGGGCATCAACGATAAAGTCAACGATGTTCTGCAGGGAAACCTGCGCGAGATTGTCTCTGACATGACCGTTGACCAGATTTTGACGAACCGCAAGCAGATGGCGCTGAGCGTCATTGAGAACGCTCGCCCGGACCTTGCGAAAATGGGTCTTGAGGTCGTAACCTTCAATGTGCAGGACATCCGCGATGCTATTGATGGGCAGGGTCATAACCACGGTGTTATCGAAGCCATTGGCATTGAGCAGGAAGAGCTCGTGAAGAAACAGGCTGAGATTGCTCGTGCGCAGGCAGCCCGCGATGTGGCGTGTGCTAAGGCTGACGCGGAGATGGCGGCAAACGCCAAGGAAGTCGAAGCACAGACGGCTATCGCCCAGCGTAACAACGAGCTCAAGCTCGCCAAAGCACGGTTGCAGGCAGAGGCGGATAAGGCTGCTGCGGATGCAAACGCTGCCGGTCAAATTCAGACGAACCTCCGCGCCAAGGAAATCAAAGAAGCAGAAGCTGATGCCGAGATTGCCAAGCAGAAGAAAATGGTAGACCTTGCTGCGCAGGAAGCCGAAGTTCAGCAGCGAAAACTCGATGCGGAAGTTCGCAAGCAGGCAGATGCCGACCTCTACCGTCGCCAGAAAGAGGCGGAGGCAAAGAAGTACGAGGCGGAGCGTGCAGCCGAAGCGCAGAAGTTTGCTAAACAGCAGGAAGCAGAAGGCATTGAGCTTGTCGGTAAAGCCGAGGCGGAAGCAATCCGTCAGAAAGGTATTGCCGAAGCTGAAGCTATGAAGCAGAAAGCCGAAGCATACAAGCAGTATAATGATGCGGCTGTCGCCGAAATGCTTATCAAGGTCCTGCCCGACATCGCCAAAAGCGTGGCTCAGCCTTTGTCCAGCATCGACAAAGTATCTATCATTGGCGGTGACGCCTCCGGCGTATCCGGTGTTTCCGGCAATGTTCCGGTGCTCATGGCACAAACGATGCAGACGGTGAAGGAAGCAACCGGCATCGACATGGGCGAAATTGTCCGAGCCAACAGCATTCAGGCAAAGACCGACCGCAATATCCATATCGACGGTGTGGAAAATACAGACCATCCCCGTGAACCTCGCCGTACCGCAAGTGGCTGGGTTGTGCCGAGCACTGACCCAGAAACGGGGAAGGATATGCTCCACTTCCATCCGGATTATGTGGATGAGAAGGAAATTCTGGATGCGCACCGTGCGGCGGCAAAGAAACACGAAGCTGCGGATAAAGAAAATCCGTTTGATAAAAGCAACAAGTAACTATTGCAGCCCCTCAAGGGGCTGTTGCAGCTCAACGAAGACAGCCTCCACGCAGGCGAGCGGCGGACAACGGGAAAGCCCCGGCAGATAGTCTTCCAGAAAAGGATGGAACAGCCATGAAAACGCAACAGGTCCCGAACTCTCCCTATTTTATCCATTACGACGATGACGGTTATTGCAGCGTGTCCAGAGATAAGGACGATAAGGAACCAATTCCGGAGTCAGAGATGCAAACGTTTCTCGATGCAGTAGCCAACGGGTTACTCTACATCGAGAAAGAGCGAAAGAGCAGATACCAGCGCATTGAAGAAGCCAAAAAAGCAGCTTTTGCCAGAGGCGAAGCGGAAGGCAAAGAAGACAAGCTCATCGCCACAGTCAGGGAACTGGAGGAAAAGCAAGCATTAAGGGAAGAGCAGGAGAGCAAGCTATACTACGAAGCGCTTAGTCATACTGTGTCTTTCAAAAGCACAAGAACAGAATGGGTTCGCTTGTCACGCGGGGGATGGTGAATAGCATGATAGGAAGCATTCCAATTCCAAACACCAGATTTTATCTGACCAGCATCGACGGTAAGAAATGGTTTGTAACCGAATATTATAGAACTGCACCGTTTAACCCAGACAAGGAAACATACGACTTGTACAAAGCATTTGCAGAAGCATTCCAAGAAAACGAGAGGAAAGAGCGGAAGTTTCCGGAAGAACTCAAAAACGCCGTCAACAAAGCGTATGGAAACGGTTTTTATGCCGGGCGGCATAGCAATCTGTAGGCACCTACGAGTTTGAGCGAGATATACAGCGTATGGGAGGTAAAAGAGATGCAAAGTAAACCAAAAATCATTGCACAGGCAATCCTGCTGTTTGCGATGGCAGCGCTGTTCGCTGTCGTTCCTATTTTGTCGTTGCAGCAAGAAGAAATAACAGACCTTACCACCATTACGGCAACAGAAATCGACAACTATATAAAGAAACCGGTTGAAATGGATTCAGGTGACTATAAGATTTTGAGTGGAAGCTCAATGTGGGAACGGCACCAAGCCGCAGGAGAGGAGCCGTCCGGCGACTATGTGACAGCCTTTTATCCACTTGAAGTCTACGCGAAAAATGGCGATGTGTATGTTATCGCAGCAGAATTTGATGCTGATAAAAAGGATATGTACTACATCAATAACGCGCCCATCAAAGGCAACATTCTGCCTATCCCGACAGAACATCTCGAAGACTTTAAGCTCGCGACGGTAGGGCAGAATATCTGTCCGTACTATTTGAGCATAAACAGCAGAACCCAGGCGGGCGAAGCCATTGGCGCAGTAATAAGCGGCATCCTAGCTGTCCTGTCTGCTGTAAGCGGCATTGCCCTGCTTACATCCACAAAGAGAAAGGAAAACGACAATGGTACTGAACGAGAAACAGCGTAAGAAATACCGATGGCTGCTGAGCGAAGATGGTATTGCAAAGCTGACCTTCGCAAAAGGCTTGCTGCCAATTTTCGGCGGACAAATTTTCTTGAAGCTACTGCCGTCTTCATTGGATGACATAACGGGCATTCAAAAACCGGTGTGCTTTATTATTGGCTTGCTCGCATTTCTTCTGGTTATCTTCGGCATTGGACTGATTCTCTACACGGTCTTTATCCTGCCGCTGCTGTTCAAGGCAAAAAACAAGAAGTTTGAAAAGAAATACCCAGTGAGTAAGAACAGAATGTCTCGGCGAAAACTCTTTCGTGCGGCAGAAGCCATGAATGAGAATCCAGATTCTCGAATGAGAACGGAAGTGGACGGTGACTGGATTGAGTTCTCTCTTGAGATGGAGAACTATCTGCCGGATGATGAAGTAGACGACTTTATCGACTGTCAGACATACCGGAGACTAATCCACATAGGTAACGATGGTACTTACAGCGAATTAGAGTATCTCGATAAGGATGATGGCTCTGAACCGCAGATTGGACTTGTGAAAGAGCAAAAGATTGGCTATCACTTGAATGATGATGGCATTACCCGCCGCTATGAGTTCGATAAAGAAGATTTGACGAGAACCATCCATCGCTGGCTCGCAAATCGCGGCTATAAGCATGTCGGCAAAGTGCAGTAAGGCGGTATGCTTATGGGGTGGTATCATGTTGACCATTTCGGCAAAGGCATCTTCATGGGAGAAGCTCGGAAAATCAAATACAACGAAGACTTCCTCGCAAAATATGTGCCGTCGAAAGAAGAAGCCATCGCCTTTGGAAAAGGGGAGTATGGCGAGGCAAAATTCGCCGATTATGATAGTTGGCCGGTAGTAAAAAAGCTGGCGGTAGTTCCTAAAAACCTTTGGGCTCTTAGTGGGGACTACTATGGCGAGCTCAACTATGATGAACACGCCTACAATCTTTGTGCAAACGCTCTGGACTTCGTGTTTGAGAAGTGCTACGGCTATCCTCACAACACTTTCTTCAGTGCCTGCGACTACAATCTCGACGCGATGATTTTCTGTGGTGTTATGTGGCCGCCAGAAAAGTACAACGAAAATCTCGCCACGCTGACTGAAGAAAAGCTGCAGGAACAACTGCGAGAGTTCCTCGTCAATGCAACTGGCGACCCGAAATACGCTGAATACGAACTGAAACTCTGTGCGGAGTACATCAAGGAATAAAATGGTTGAACCTAATATCATTAAAACTAAATACTACACACTGGTATCTGCAGATACCGAACACGGAAAGGCGCTCTGGTGCAAAAAGAAAGTGGCAAGGCTGCTGCGGACAACGCAAGACCGCATCATCGTCATTGATGTGACGGGGGAATATGCAGACTTCGTTCTGGACCATGACCGCATTGTACCGGGGCGTATCCCGATGGTCATGCACCAGTATAAGCTCTCCGGCGGCTGGCCGGTAGACGCGCATATCATTGAGGTCGATATGCCGATAAACAGACAACCTCAGCTTATCGTGTACGATGTAAGCCGCACAATGGGAACGTGGCACAGAGGTGTGCTTGCCATCAGCGATGCACTGCTCGGCTACATGACCGGCAGAGAGAACACGACTACTTGGCTGTTCCTGAACCTTGACCCGTATTTCTACGAGAAACAGGATGACGAAACCTCTTGGAAAGTTCTCGAACACTTCGTTAAGCAGCAAGGACAAACCGTGAAGCCCGTGTTCACATCGCAGAAGTTCAGCGCAGACACCATCAACCAGCGCCTGCACATTGAGGAGGCTGTAAGCCAAGGAGCAACTATCCAGAGCGAGAGTAAGGCGGATACCTCAGCAGACTATGTTGTAGATGACCGCTGCGTTATCCCGGCGGAAATCAAAGCTATGAGTAAAGAAGAATTGACTGAGAAAATCGCGGAGTATGAGAAAACTCAGAAGTCTCTAAAGAACAATGAGGCAGAAATCAAGCTGCCAATCCACATTGTGTGAAAGGAGAACAACAATGGCGGAACTTAAAAACGGCGAATTTGGCGTGGATATGAAGGAAGAGAAGATTCTCTGGACCGACCGCAAGCGCCATACCATCTTCGCACTTCCGATTTCGTTCACGAAATACACACTGACAGAGACGAAGCTCATTATCCAGAAAGGCTTCTTTAACCTGCGGGAAGATGAGATTCAGCTTTATCGGGTTCGAGACCTGGCATTGAGTCAGAGCTTCTTGGAACGTATCGGCAGAGTCGGAACAATTCACCTCTGCTCTATGGACTCCATGACGCCGGAGCTTGACATTCGCCATGTCAAGAAGCCTCGTGAGGTCAAGGAACTGCTATCCAAGACAGTGGAGGAATGCCGCAAAGCAAACGGTATCCGTACTTCGGAAATCATCGGTGAGCGCGGCGCGGCACCCGGCCCGGAACCTCTGGAACACGACCACTATTGTCCCGAATGCCATCATGACCATGAGTAAGACAAAGGAGAAATACCATGAGCACTGAATTAGTAGCAATCGAACGCATCAACATCAAGAAAGACAATGGCGACGCGGATGCGCTTCGCAGTTGCCTTGTCCACTATCTACAGCAGTTTCTGGACTCTGCAAGCATTGAGTCCATGACACTGCACGAACTGACCATCAGGATTGGTGGAGAACCTGTTCTGAATGTCTCCGACAAGACTGGCGGCGTGGGTCTTTCCGGTCTGGATAAGGATTGGCAGCACACAGAAACTGTTCATAAAGCCATCGAGCAAATCATTCTGGACGCGGATGTCGAAGTGTTCTTGTCCTATGATATGATTCACTACTTCAGTAATAAGAATTTCTACGGTTCGGCGTTCTGGACGGATATGCTGCAGGAATTCGGCTGTGAGGCAGTACGGTATCACGGCTTGGAATACTACGATGTGGAAAGCAATGTGGTGATGCTCTACTTCGACGGCGAGCAACTATGCGACAACCCGGACTATGTGCCGGAAGAAACAGTCAAGGACATCGACGCATGGTTCTGCTACACCTTCGAGATGGAGCTGGATGCCGGGGATACCTTCACCGTCAAGCAGGTCGACAAGATGCAGGAAGCAATTGCCTCGGTTCGTAGCGTCTTCGGCAGGGAAGAGGGCGATGAGGTTGCCGATGTGGATGAAGATTGCATCACCATTTGCACCGGCGTCACGCTGAAACCTGAACAGATTCCGGAGTTCGTAAAGTTCCTGCAGACGATGAACGACATTGCGGAGGAGTCTGGTGGTACGTTCGAATACACCGCAGAGTTCACGCCCGCCAAGATGGATACCTTTGCTGCGATGATTATGGACAAGCAGGGAGACAAAATCATTCCGAGATTCTACCGCTACTAAAACAACACAAATCAAGGTCTTTCCGAGACATGCAACATTTTTCCGAGGTTTTGAGGGGTGGTTTGCGACATTTTTCCAATGTGTAAGGATATGCCACTTGCTTTCCGGCGAGCTTGGCGTGGCAATGTACATGGTTATCGCAGGCAGATACATGATACTGCTTCGGTCACTTCTTTTCGCGTAACACAATAAAAAAAGCCTCACCCATTTTGGATGAGGCTTTTCTTTTTAGGAGAACGATTTATGATTTCGAAAGAACTTTTTTGCAAGACCATTGCAGATATTCAGGCACAGGATGCAAAGATGCATGAATTCGATACCGCCCTCAACAAAATCTGCGATTCATCGGTGGTTTTTGATGCAGACAACCTGTATTTGTCAGCGCTGATTCGATTGCTCGAAGAGGAATTGGATGATAAGGCAGGCACCATCCAGTGGTGGCTTTATGAGCAAGTTCGCAAATGTATCTGGTACGACTTTAAGGACGGTCGCCGGATGCGCTACGACATGCCGACGGCTGAGTCGTTGTACGACTATCTCACCTTGCCGTTCGAGCAACTTCCTCTTGAGGTAGATACGGGGGATGACAACGACACTGAGGCTCCGGATTTCTTGTGAGGTGACACATGCTGATTATACTTATCATTATAGTGGTGCTTTGCATTGCGTCGGTTGTCTGCTATGAGGTGTCGGATAAGCTGCTGCAAATAAAAACCGCTGAACGCAGCGCCAAAAAAGCGGCTCTCAAGAAGAAAAGCAAAAAATGGTATGACAAAGAGCTGAAAAAACTTAATGCAAAATCCAAAAGCAAACCAAAGCAGAACGACGAGTTCAATGTTGGTTACGCTTTCGAAACGATAGAGCTAATCGAAGAGGAGCGCAACCAGTTTGCAGCACTAGAAAACGAAATCGAAGATTTGACAGACACAATCCATTTGTTAAGAAAAATCAAGAAAATCTCGTATACCATGGTGTTTGTCTGTTCGATTCTGCTTGTGGTGGTGATTCTACTTGGGGCTGTCGCTTATGTGTTGACAGTAAAGGCGGGTGCAAGATGAAGGACAAAGAAATCTTTTTGGAGGGAACAGACTTTTCTGCCAGACTCGGCAAGGAACTAATTATCGAAAAGGTCTTCCTAGAATACGACTGCCTGCCGCTGCTGTGCGTATGTAAGGATGGTGACAAACAACTATACTTATGCCATTGCCCGGAGTTTCGCTACTTTGAGCGATGGGTGCTGTACCCCATCTCAGAGAATCAACTGTCCGAGATGACGAAAAGCAAAAAAGCCCCGGCAGAAGTGCTGGGAGCAAAGAACCAGAGGGTATATGTGTATTCACTCTGCTTTGAGGATGGGACAGCCAGTCTGGAGGAAACCTCTGTGAGCGACCTGCAAGAGTATGAGCGCCTGCCAGAAGGCGAACCTCTACCGTACTTGTGAGTTGCTGATTTGTGCGATTCGAGTACCATAGTAGCAAAAGGAGGTATAACCCATGCCTAACATTTATCCCAATTCCCAGCCCCAGCCATACTACGGCGTCAATGGCAAGCTCACGGACGACGCGAAGGCTTTGCCAGTACCAAAAAAGGTGTTCATCCTCGATAAGAGCGTCCTGCTCTACTCGCCATATGCAGTCTTTGCTTTTGATGAGCACACCGTCACGATTCCGTTCAACGTGATTCGTGACCTTGACGCGATTAAAAAGAGCCAAGGTGAGAGCAGCCGCAACGCGCAAGAAGCGCTGTCGATTATTGAAACTCTCCGAGAAAAAGGTAACCTACGGTGCGGTGTACCGTTGGAGAACGGAGGTATGTTCTTCGTTGACGATTCCAGTAATGAAACACTTCTTGAATCTGCTTATAGCTGCATGAGGCATTGTCCGAAGGAGTCGGAAATTATCGTTGTTTCCAATAGCATTGCCACGCGGATTCGCATGGAAGAATCTGGATTTAAGGCGGAGGTATATCGCTCAGACAGCGTAATGACCGATACGCCTTACCTTGGCAGAACAACCGCGCATTGTTATGATACAGAAATCGATGCAAGTGGTATTCCCAATGAAATTCCTGTATCCGCCGTGGAAACGGACGAGTCGCTGGTAGAAAATGAGTTCGTCACCGTAAAGAGAGCAGACGATTCTACTATCGGCGTATATCAAGCGAAGGGCAAAAAGCTCGTAAGGCTCAACATGGATAAAATGTATCCATATGGTGTCAGGCCAAAAAACCTCGGTCAGAAAATGGCTATCCACGCCTTGATGGATTCGCTGCAATCCTCCTCGCTGACGATTCTGATGGGTGACGCTGGTACAGCAAAAACCTTCCTTTCTCTTGCTTGCGGCTTGGAGCAGACACTTGGCGATGACCCGAAATATCGCAGCGTACTTGTTGTTCGCCCAAATATCAAATTTGACGAAACAGTCGGGTTCCTCAAGGGAAGTGAGGCAGAGAAAATCAACCCGCTGATTCGTCCCATCCTCGACAATCTTGACCAGTTGACCGCTGTGAAATGTGGGGATGAAGCAAAACCGAGCGGCAAGGGCAAGAAGAGCAAGTTTTCTGCACAGGAAGAAGCGGAAGACAAAATCGTCGCACCCAACTCCTATGCACAATATCTGTTCGACTCCGGGAAAATCGAAGCGCAAGCTATGGAATACATGCGTGGGCGCAGTATCCGTGACAGATACATGATTATTGATGAGGCGCAGAATATGACTCCGCTGCAGGCGTTCGGCATCATCAGCCGTGCGGGCGAAGGAACCAAAATCATTCTGACCGGCGACCCGAATCAGGTGGATAACCCGTTATTGGATAGCCGGACAAACGGATTGACTTACGCTGCCAACGCAATGAAGGGCAGCAAGGTCTGCACGCAAATCACCTTCGCAGCATCGGAATGCGAACGCTCGGAGTTGGCAAAGGAAGCTATCAAGCGCATGCAAATTAAGGGCAAGGACCATAACAAATAGTGGAAAGCAACGGCAGTCATCCATTTCGGGTGGCTGCCTTTTTCTGTTTGTCGAGATTTTGTTGCTGAATCGTGCGAATTGCAGATAATTAAAAATAGAAGTGATTTTTATGAACATTACCAACGATGTCCACAAGTGGTTGGCTGACCGTGGATATAGCAAGGTTGGGTGAAGGAAAAACATGGTTATTCCTGAAAGCATTATTCCGTGTGGCATAAAACTCATCTTCTTTGATTTTGAGGACACGCTTTTTGTTCATTACGCAGCTCATCGCTTTGGAGACGACGATGAAGTTATGAGGGCAATTCTGAGCGAGGAAGCTATTCTTCCCGGTAGCGGATACCGCGTGTACGAGAACTTGGGAGTCGCAAATCTGTTGTTGAAGCGATTTGTCGAGGAAGATGCGAAAAACATCGACAAGATGTGCATTACTTGGGTGGCAGACAGTATTATGCTGCCAGCCAAAAAGCAATGGCTCGACAAGTATTATCCGGGTCTGATTTCAGATGTTGTTGGGACGAGCTCACCGGGACGCAAAACGCAAACGATGAGGCTCATTGCAGAGAGTCGCAAGTTGCGCCCCAGTGAGTGTCTCATCATCGATGACAAATATGACACCGTAGCACAAGCAATCGAGGCTGGATACAGGGGCATGACGACCGTTGAGGTCATGACGCGCAAGTATTATCAGAATACCATAAATTAGCATTAAAGTCATTCGCGCCGGGTAATTGTTTACGAATAATGCACAAAAACAAAGCAATCAAAAATACACAAAAATTGACGAGGTGAAAATAATGCTCAGTGTGAGCCTGCTTATCGTAGCGGCAGCAGTCGTCTACATGGTCGAAGCGTACATCCACACTTATTATGCCATCGAGTATATGCACGGCACATTGCTGTTCTTTGTGCTATTAGCCAAATATGGTACGCCAGTCTTATTCCTACTGCTTTGCGCCTATGTTGCATATCGCAAAATTGCAAAAAAGAGAGAAACATCGGCATCAGAGCAAGAAAAGCAACCGGCAAACAAGGAAGAACAGTATGCGGACAGAATCAAAGCAATCGTGAAAACAAAAAGTGTATTTTCTGAACAAGCAGACCAGATGCTCTATCAAATCCGACGCTTCGGTTCAAAAATGGCTACCGCATACAGCATGACACAAGACAGTAAGACTTCAGGAGAGCAGGCAAAATGCTTGACGCTGCTGGCATCCGCAGAGCGAATTTTCTATGACCGCTTAGATGATGCTATTCGCTCAGCCTTAATGTTCGACGAAACGGAATATAACGCTTTTTGCCGTGGTTCCATTTCATTTGGAGATAAAGAGGAAGCAAAAAAGAAGAAAGAAATTTATGATGGCATCGTAAGCACAGTCAACAAAGTAGTTCACGATAACGAACGCCTCATTCTGCGTCTCGATTCTCTTGCGTATGCACTGAATCAGCGCTCGGCACAAAATCCGTGGGATACCGATGTCGTTCTTGCTATGACAAAGCTCGATACCGTCATTAGTAAAACAGAGGAAGATATTAAACAAGACGAAGAAATCAGTAAGGAAGCAATGAAACGATATGATACATTAAATGGAGGAAATTGACATGGCGAGAAAAAGTATTTTCCCGGTGGTAGCGACCATCGCAATCGTGGGTGTCGTTCTGGGGGTGTTCTATCAGACGGTGCTGCGTGATTCAAGCGTTAGCGCCAACACAATGACAACCGAACAAGCGTATGCTGACCTGAGCAGCAAGATGAAACGAATCGGCGTGCAGGAGGTGACCGTCGCACCGCAGCAGCTGGATGTCTCCGAGTTCTTGGATGCAAAAGATGAGCTGCCCGACATCGAATCTTCCTATCCGTTTGTAGTAGAGGGGACAGGGGAGGTCAATATCGAAATTTTCTCGTCCGGCGAAAAAGCGGCAGAATCAGGTTCTGATTCTTTCCTGACAGAGATGGCGAAGAAGTTCAACAACCAGCATAATAAAACCACTGGCGACAAAACCATGAGTGTTTCGTTGCGTTCCATTCCTTCCGGCACAGCGGCTGAGTACATCTCAACGGGCAAGTATCAGCCTGAGTGCTATACGCCTTCTAATACGCTTTTCGGGGAACTCGTAAAGAATGAAGGCGTAGAACTTACCGTGGAAACAGACCGTTTGGTTGGTAATGTGGCAGGTATTCTCGTATCTAAGAAAACAGGGGATATGCTGCGAGCAGATTATGGCGAAGCATCTGTGAATACTGTTCTGAATGCAACCATCGACGGGAAAATGATGATGGGCTATTCTAACCCCTATACAAGTGCCACGGGCCTTAATTTCCTGCTTGCAGCTTTGGCAAGCAGCGACAGCGACAATATCGTGGATGCAGCAGCAGTCGAGAACTTCCAGAAATTCCAAGCAAATGTTCCGCTGGTATCCTTTACTACACAGCAGATGGTCCAGTCTGCTGACAAGGGTGTTGTAGATGGACTGGTCATGGAGTATCAATCTTACCAAATCGACCCAACCTTACAAAGAAACTACGAGTTCATTCCATTTGGTGTACGCCACGATAACCCGCTTTATTCGGTTGGCAATATCTCGGCCGAAAAGAAAGAGGTCATCGCTGCATTTATCTCTTTTTGCGAGCAAAACAAAGCCGTGGCAACGAAAGACGGCTTTAACGCTATGGACGATTATGCTTACACAGGCAAGGAATATGACGGCAGCATCATTGCGCAGGCTCAGGGCATTTGGAAAGAAGAGAAAGACTCCGGAATTCCCATCGTTGCAGAATTTGTTGTTGATACCTCCGGCTCAATGCGTGGTGAACCAATCAACGCGTTAAAAACCGCGATGATTAACACAATTCAATATATTAACGACGACAACTACATCGGCATCATTGGCTTTGATTTAAGCGTCCGCGAATATCTGCCAATTGATAAATTTTCCCTTTCCCAGAAAACTCTGTACAAGGGTTCCGTGAACTCCCTCGATGCCAACGGCAACACAGCCATGTACAACGGTCTTTGCGTTGCAATGGACCGTATCTATAAAAAGTCTCAGGAACTCGGCGGGAATTGCACGCCAATCATCTTCGTCTTGACTGACGGAGACAGCAATACCGGTTACAAGTTCTCCGAGACAAAGGACATTATTGCAGGCATGAATATCCCAGTCTACACCATCAGCTATAATTACGCGGCAGATAGTCTGTCTGAACTTGCTTCCATTAACGAAGCAGCATCCATTGTTGGAAACAGCGAAGATATCACCTATAAGCTGCGCAACCTGTTTAATGCAGAAATGTAACTGAAATGCGCGGGGTTTCCCGCGCAGCCGCTTATCGCAGGAGCCTCCACGGGGCGAGCGGCGGGCAACAGCATTTTGCTGGCAGATACCTGCGGCGAAGGAAAGTGAGACGATGCAGATATCATTTGAAGCGGCACTAGCTGCGGCTGAAAAGCACTACAATAGGTGGGAACAATTTGTCACCCATGCTTGGGACCATCCGGACTATTGGTTGTTTTGTGGCGGAACAAGTGATGGCAAAGCCTGCATCGGAACCCGATTTGTTTCAGTCTCAAAAGAAACCGGAAAGTTAAAATCTCATGCCATATTCTCAACGGAAACAGAGAAACTATTTGCAGACGCTAGAAATATAGACGAGCGTTTGCTGCGAAGGGAAAAGGAGTAATTTAGGTGGAGGTTATCAAACTAGAATCAGGTTCAGGCATTACACTCTGTATCAACGGCAATACGATATTTGCCTCGGATAACACATCATATTGGCTGCAAAACAACAAGCTGATACGTGATGATGGTGTAAGCAAACAAGGAGTAGATAACATCAAGGACGCACTTGCTATTATCCTCATGAAATACGGCGGCATCAAAGGACGAGAGACGGAAACACCCAGAATCCTTGAGCACATGTTTGCAGCAGATGGTGTGCTTGCCAAAGCATAGAATACATTGCTAAAACTTGCGAATTACATACAATAAAGAGCAAATAATAGATGGAGGTATCCCCCTATGAAAAACGTGATGACTAAAAATGGCGTAGAGCTTCGTGTAGAAGACAATATCATCTACACCACAGACTCAAAAGCATTCTGGCGCAGCGGCAACATGTTGATTGGCAACGGCAAAGCTATGAGCTATACTTGTCGCTCAATGGACGAGGCGGTAGATATTGTAGCGGCATTGTATGGAGGAAAAGCGTGAACAAACTTACAAGAGGCACGCTTAAAGAGTTTATAGGAAACTCAGAACAAAGCTATATTGCCGGTGTTTTCCCTATGAAATTCGACGATTACACGGCATATGCCGAATTCTTGCGCAAGCCGATGCTACAGAAAAAGCACAAGGTTGAACTCCTTTACAACATGATGACGGCGGTAGAGCCGGGGCAGAGCGAAGCGGACTTGAGCCACTACCGTGAAGAACTGTCTCTCATCGGCTTCATCGTGGATAACAAGTATATCTATCCACACAACGGGGATACTGAAGAAACAAAGTTCCTAAAATTCTGCGGATTCCCGGCAAAAGACTTTCCCAGAGATTTTGATAAGAACATCAGAGAGAGTCTGAATAAGTACATCCGAGAAAAATACCCGGTTACAGAAATTGAGACCTTGAGGTTCTTGGCAAGTCATTCGGAAAAAGAGAAGAAAGAACTGACTCTTCTTGCTGCGAACTATTATACAAACGGTTTTCGCATGGATTTGATTGACTCCTACATTGCCTGTTCTGGTCTTAACAATGACGAAACCTCCGGCTATTGGCTCGCCGACCCCGACAACTGGATTGAACCAGTCCTGCAGATGCGCCGATACTCAAATGGTCACGACAACACCAAAGTAGCCAAAGACCCTCGTGAAGCAGTTTTGGAAAACGAGGCGGTAAAGCGCCTTTGCCGCGATAAAATCGAGAAAATTCCGAAATATGTGCGGCTCAAAAAGTTGATTGAGCTGGCAGCAAATACTGCCGGGACCAAACTCGTTGTCAAGTACAAAACTGCAGAGGGGGAGGCAACAACCATTGCTTCCTATAGATTTAGGGACCTACAAGATTATCAGTTAATTCAACAAGACGGTTTCTACCTTCGCAATGGGTGCTTGTGCTTAGACCCATCCAGCGGCATGTTCATTACAATAGATGATGCTTTGGCATTCATCCCATTGGACAATGTCATTGGTATAAAGCTGCCGAGTGGAATTGTGTACCCCTAACAAAAAAGTGCTTGCATAGTTGTGCGAGTTGCATATACTTAAACTTTGGACCGGTACAAGGCCGCAGTACCTGCCCGCTGGCGGGCTGCCTGATTCGTCGGGCGGCTCGCCTTTTTCTTTGCGGCAAATGCCATGAGGGTTGCACTGAAACCCAAACACAAAGGAGAACACAAAATGAAAAACAAGAAAATGCTGATGGCGGTGGCAGCCGCCGCAATGGTGATGCTTGCCGGTTGCGGCAAGAAGGATGAGACTCCTTCTTCCACGGCAACCTCAACCGTCGCGTCCGAGAGCACTGAAATCGAAGAGGCTACGTCGGAGGATGCAACAGTCGAAACTGCTGAGGCAGCTTCCGTCACCGAGTAAACGCCTGAGCTGTACATCTAATGGATTGTTGCTCAAACTTCACTCGACAAAGGTAAATATTTGCTGAAAATACCGCTCCTTCGCGTATTCGTGATTGACTAATTGCAAATTGTGTGGTATAATAGGGGTATCCTAAAAAGGATATCATCAACACCGCAAGGAAACCCATCTGCGCGGTACAACCATTATCACATCATGGAGTGAGAGAAAAATGAGTAACTCTAACAAAAAGGCTTTTTCGAAAGCACCCACTGCCCTGACTGCGCTCAGTCTTATCGTTTCGCTCGGCATGCTGGCTGTGCTGCTTCTGTTCCAGAACGGCATCCTGTTCAGTCTCGGTTTTACGGATGTCACTTCTGACATCATCGTCATGGCAATCACGGTTGCACTCGCGGTATGTGCAGTTCTGTCTTTGATTGCGATGGTCAAGTGCGCAACTGCCAACAGCCACAACAAAGAGCTGGTCGGAAGCGTAGCTGCCAAGACGGTATATCGCAAGGACGACAGTGAGCAGCATAACCGCCACGGCGATGAAAAAACAAGTGTAGCTGAAAAGGCACAGGATGAAGAAGTTCACGAACCTGCCGAAAAGCCGAAGGCTGCAGAGGAAATGCCTGCACCGCAGGAAGTAAAAGAGCCTGCCATGGACGACACCACAGAGCATGAGCCCATCAGTCCGATTGTTACCGCCATGGTCAATGACAGTGTTTCCAATGAAACGCTCGATGACATTGCCAACGTGATGAACGGCGTTGTCAAAGAACCGGAAACCGAGCAGGACGAAGAGCCTGAGCAGGAAAGTATTTCTGAGCAGTGCGACCAGCCTGTTGAGGAAGAGCAGCAGCCCGAAGCAGCTCCCGCAGAAGAAGTGCAGGAAGAGCCTGCCGCGTCCGAAGAGAGCAATGGCCCTGTTAGTGAGGAGCTTCCTGCTGCAGAGCCCAAATCCGAGGAAGAGCAGACCGAGGCTGTTGTGGACGAAGAACCCGTAGAACTGACGAAGTTCGAGCAGGCAATGATTTCTCTGATGAAGCGCGGCAACATTCCGGAAAATGTGTACGCCATCGAAGAGTACAAGGAAGGCGCTGTTTGCCTTATCCGTGACGACGCACACTACTTTGTGTATGATTGCAAGGACAATCAGGCACAGGATGTTGAAATGTTCGAAGCCGACAAGGAAAAGGAAATCGCAACGACTTTCGCGACTCGTATCCACGAGAAACTGAGCAAGGGGGCATAAGGAATTATGCAGCGTAAGGCATTGGCGGCGAGTCTTGCTGCCGTAATGCTTTGCGGCATACTCGCAGGTTGTGCGGGTAAAGCCGACAAAGACAACAAGACAAACAGCACGGCAAACTCCGCAATTTCTGCGGAGACATCTACCGGAGAGACGGCACAGGACGGCGATGCAGCTTCCGCATCATCTGACGGCACGGCGCAGAGCAGCGAGGAGCATGGGACTGCTTCCGTAGCGGCTACGCCTGCACCTACTGCCACGCCGGAGCCCGACATCTTCAGTGAGCTTTGTGAAAAGCACGACATCGATATTGAAGAAGGCAAGGAGACCACCGAGTTGACCCATGAACTGACCTCAAGCGGCGTTACATGGGACGAGGTTCTTGATGTTGGCAACATTCCTGTCACCGATGAGATGAAACAGGAATACGAGGAAATTCAGAATCCCGTATTGCAGATAGAGAAAGCTATCGTGACCGTCTACAATTACCGGAACCAGAAAAAAGAACTGTCGCAGGTGATTGAAACACTGGATTCGTTGCTCTATGTGATGAACAACAATCCGATGATTAGCATGAACGACAGCTATTCGCCTCAGGTCTCTGAATTCCGTAGCAAATACACTCAATACAGCGGGATGCTGCAGGAAGAAAATCCTCTGATTACTGCCGACGATGTAAACACTTTGAAGCAGATTGTCGTTGATGCTTACGACTTCCTCAATGGTAACGGCTTCGACGTTTCCACCGTGGATGCAAATGCCGCCCAACTGTACAGAACAGAACTCGCCGGTGAGACGACCGTGGACAATTCCACAAACGCAGCACCAGCACCTACCGAATAATCAGCAAAAGCGAAGAGCTTCCTCAACTCGGGGAGGCTCTTTTCTTTTAACAAGACTACCAACAGAGAAGCAGTAAGAACCGTTCTGAACGCAAAGCATGTAACTACATCCCCACATATAGAAACAGCACATAGGGCTCACGGGAGCGGCTGCGGCAAGGCTCCTGTCGCTCTGGAAGAACAGCCAAAGTGACCGTGAATTTGTTTGCCTGCAAAAGGTTCATTTGTAACATCTTGCGAATCGAATACAATGAAAGTATCAGCAATTTGCATCGTCTGTGCGGCTTTTAGGCGATGCGTAAATAGAGGAGGATGCTTTCATGCAAAGCAGAACAAAGAACATTCTTACCATACGGTTCAGCGCAGACGCAGAAGTAAACAGTTTCTTGAATACGATACGGGACGGAGAGAATCCGTTCTCATTCAAGAAAATTCTGCAGTTATCCGACGACCCAAAGGTCAACAAATCGCGGTCGGACCTTCTGGCTTACGCGACCATCAAGCACTTTGGTACAGACCCGCGCAACTACAAGCCGGATGGACTTGCGGAGATGATGAAGAACTACTTCCACCCGTATTGGTTCGCCAACGAACACCTCAAGCAAGAGGAGGTAGAGCAGGGCTTTCAAGCCCTTTCAGACCGAAAAGGAATGTTATCGGTAGCAGAGCCAAACAAAAACGAAATGGTCGATGCCGGATTCCGCAATGGAAACGGTAAAATCATCTGTAGCCAACAAAAACTGGATGAGGAAGCAGAGAAAGAACTGAACATTTACCTCGAATATCTCGGAAGGTACAAGCGTGAATATTTTTTAGACGACTTCCACTTCTACGGATGGCAAGTCATGTCGGATAGCGTTGAAGAACCGGAAGCGGTAAAGGTCGATGTAGATGGTGAGCATTATGTACATATCGAGTTCAACACGAAGGACCATACACCGTCTCCTATCATGGCGGCTCTGAGTTTTCTGTTCTCAAAAGAGATGCTGTATGTAAAATATGCGAGCAACGACATTGCGGCGTACGAAGACCCCTTGATGCTCCGCAAATGCGGCTTCTACCGCTGCAAGGCAGGGCATTTCACGGAAGGCTTCGGTTTGCGGGGCTACGAAGCGGCAGAGGAGGCTTGCAGGATGTGGGGATATACTTTGTCAGACTATGTGTCGGAAGGCGTGGTGAACGGGAAATACCGGGTTTTCTGGCACAAACATAAGGCATAACGCAAAATCAAGAGAAATAACAGATACAAAGGAGAAATAACAATGTTTGTTGCACGAGACACCGAAGGAACGCTCATTTGGGCAGACGAAGCAAATAAGCAGACAGATTATTTCTGTCCGGTATGCAGCGGGAAGCTGATTCTGCGGGCAGGGGAAGTCAACGCACACCATTTCGCACATGAAGCAGGCGCTTGCCCAGACCACTGGCATTACGATATGAGCGACTGGCACAAGACTATGCAGGAACAATTCCCCATTGAGTGCCGAGAAGTCGTGATGAAGCACAATGGTGAAATACATCGTGCAGATATCTTCAAGGACGGCGTCGTAGTGGAATTTCAGCACAGTCCTATTACGCCGCAAGAATTCAGAGAGCGGAATACATTCTATAACACCCTCGGTTACAAAGTAGCGTGGGTGTTCGATGTCTCGGACAAAGGCATTGTACCTACTATTGGCAAAGACGGATTGCCGGACTACTTTCATCTCTATTGGGAGCGCCCGCTGTCAGTCCTGCGCTTCGGACCGGTGCCGCAGCAGGACAGTGTCAATGCTTGGGTCAGTATCTGCTTTTATTTCGGCACAATTGAAACTGGTGAAGACAAGCCTGAATACGCAATTCGCCGTGTCAACTGGTCACATGTTGACCACATGAGTTGGAAACCGACATACAAATACTTTGACGTAGATGATGACCACGAAATTCACATGAGCGGCAAAATGGATATGCTCGATTTTTTCCGTACCACTATCGAGATAGTGCGGAAACGGCTTGCAAAGGAGCCGCAACAGCAGTTCCTGCGCGTAGTGGACAGGCATAGAGGATTCCTTGCACCTTGCCCAAAGGGAAAAGCAAACGGAGGTATGAGAACATACGGATGCAGAGACTGCGAAAGCTTCATCTGCAGTATGACCTGCGTTTCCGGCGGGTCGAGCGGTGTATACTGTGCCTATCCGGCGCAGGCAAATACATATGGTGACTGGGACACGAATTATAGGGTGTGATGTATATGAAACAAAAACTGCGTTTCGAGAATTTCTTGAAAGACTATGTGCGGGACCTCTCATTTGGAACGACGAATATCAAGAAACTTGTTGCGGAATGCGAAGATTTCCCGAAGTTGCGTGAGCCGCTGCTCCTGTATGCGAAGTTCAATGGAAAACTGAAGCTACTGTATTCCGTTCTGGAGAAAACGCCCAATGGGGAGCTTCAGCACCTGTGTGACACTTATGGCAGCACGCTGACCATCGAGCAGTTGGAGCAACAGGATGAGAACCTTCCGGAGCGGCTGCGGCGCGTCTGGACCAGTTATGTAGCTGTACGGGATAGTGCGGAAGCAGATAACTATATGAAGGGACTGATGCGCAAGAAAGTTCTCTCCCTTTTAGCGGAGAAGCACGCCACCGTATACCGCGTATGCAAAGATACCGGTATCAATCGTGGCAGGTTATATCGTTGGCTCAACAAAGAAAATATAAGTGCCATTAGTTGCCGGAGTATTGCTAAGATTCTTCGGTATTTGGATGAGCTATCGGGAAAAGATTGAATCGCCACACAGCAAAAGCACTCTATTCGTTTACAAACAACTAAATATATGGTATAATGTAAACAAAAGGAGACGCAGCTATGAGTGTTGGGAAAAGCATTAGATATTATAGAGAACAAAAAGATGTATCGCAGCAGTGGTTGGCAAATGCCATTGGTGTGAGTAAAATGACTGTCTCAAACTTTGAAAGTGATAAAAAATATCCGAATGTCGAAATGGTCAAGAAAATCTGCGAGGCGCTTGGTATTACCCTTGGCAAGCTGATGTCGTACAAAGAGGACATCGAGATTGCCGAAACTGTATTTCACAACAACAAACTGACTAAAGCCGAGAAAAATGCGATTCTGGCGCAGGTACGACTGAATGTGCAGATGTATCACGATGCTTGCATGTGTGCCAATGCGGAAGTGGATGAAAACAGGCTGCCGAAGGAAAAAATTCCGATGGGAACTGACCTCGAAGAAATCGCAGCATATATACGAGAAGCATTGCACCTACCTGCAAGTGGACCGGTGGGTAATCTTGTTCAGACTCTTGAGAGAAGTGGCGTGTTTGTCACCATCATCAAACGAAATGCAATTGCGAAGAGCTTTTCAAGCCTCGCCGCGATGACGACCAATGGGGTCCCGATTGTTGCAATCAGTAGCGGCTTGGACCGTTATGGTCAGCGTGAAGAGCTGACACATGTTCTTATGTATCTGCTGTTCTCGGACATAAATGAGCAAATTCTCAACAATGCTGTGGAGTATTTCTTACTGCCAAGCGAAGACATTATTCGGGAGCTGGGACGGAAGCGCAAGAGTCTGTGTGCCAAGGAAATCCGAATAATTGCTGAGAAATACGGGGTATTCGAGAAGTGTGTGGTTCGCCGCGCGAAGGAAGAAGGCATCATCAATCGCAAGTGGCAGAATAATATCCAAAACATCATAGTGGACGAACGAAAAGCAGAATTGCCGACTCGCTTGCTGCAGATAGTGTTGAGAGCTTATACAGAAGGTGAAACCAGTATCTCAAGAGCAGCAGAACTGCTGCAGACGGACAGCAGTACGGCAGCTACAACACTCAAGGAATAAAAAGAAGGGGGGTGCGTAATAGCATCTCCCTTTCACTTTGCGTCTCCACCATTACACCTTATAAAATTACTTGATTTTCTCCACGGTATCTGATATAATCATATAAGGTGGTGAGAATATGATAAAAACAACCGCAATTATGCTCCAAGAGCTAAATGATTACAAGAACCCGCGAGACAAGTTGGCTCATATGGTCAAGAAGAAGGAGTGCATCCCTGTTATACAGGGATTATACGAAACGAATCCTACGACTCCCGGATACCGGTTGGCAAACACTATTTGCTCTCCATCGTATTTGTCTTTTGAATTTGCGTTGTCATATCATGGATTGATTCCGGAAGCAGTATATAACTTCACGTCAGCCACTTTTGAAAAGAAAAAGAAGAAGGAATTCAAGACACCTTTTGGAACATTCACATATCGCGATGTTCCTTCTGCAGCATATCCGTATGGAATCGAATGTGTAAGTGAGAATGGGTATACTTTCCAGATAGCAAGTCCGGAAAAAGCATTGTGTGACGAACTCTATATTCAATCCCCTGTAACAAGCCAAAGAGAACTAAAAGAACTCCTTTTCGATGGTTTGCGAATCGACTGGGAGTTGTTCTGCAAGTTGAACATGGATGATATTCTATTTCTTAATAGCAAGTATCATTGCACGAATATCCAAAAGCTGACTAAAACAATGGAGAAAATTGCATGACAACAATAATCGAACATATGCTGAAAAAGTACGACAGCAAAAATATGTACGACCAAAAGAATGCGATGAAGGAAGTTATGCAGGAAATTGTTCTGTATGGGCTGTCCCGCGCCGGTTTCTTTAAGGAAGCTGCATTCTATGGTGGGACTGCTCTACGTATTTTCTATGGCCTGGACAGGTTTTCGGAAGATTTGGATTTCTCCTTGATGACGAAAAATCCAGATTTTGATTTGAAAGCGTTCTTTCCAGAACTGGAAAAGACAGTTCGCTCTTTTGGTCTGAATGTTGATATCACCGAGAAGGAAAAGACAAAAGAATCTGCTATTCGCTCTGCGTTTCTGAAGGGAAATACCAAAGAGCATTATCTGCTGTTTTACTCTGATGAGGCAGCAGCAAACAGCATCACAAAAAACGAGACTATCAAAATCAAGTTTGAAATCGACACAATGCCGCCGGATTACGCAACATTTGAGCGTGAATTCCCTCTAACGCCATTTCCCTATGAAGTCAACCTGTATGATATGCCGTCTCTTTTTGCCGGAAAGATTCATGCGGTTTTATGTCGTGCGTGGCATAATCGCGTAAAAGGGCGCGATTTGTATGATTATGTGTTCTATCTCTCAAAAGGGGCGAGCGTAAACCTGAAGCATCTGCAATGGCGACTGATTCAAAGTGAAGTATTAACGGAGACGGATGCTTTTGACATTAAAATTCTTCGTTCGATGCTATGCGACAAATTCGATACTATTGATTATGAGCAGGCGAAACAAGATGTTAAGCCGTTTATAAGAGACACATCCCAATTGGACATTTGGAGCGCTGAGTTCTTCAAGGGAATAACAAATCAACTTCATTAAGCAAATAAAAGAGAAAAGACCGCTTCCACTTATTGTGGCGGAGACAGTCTTTCTTAATGCCTTATTACAAAAAATGAAAAGTGAAAACATCGGATTTTCACCACTGTATCTGATTTAATCATATACGCTGGAGAAAATATTGCAAATGAGTTCTGCTAAAAGCAGTTTATACAGATTCCAACAGATGCTGCGCTTTCCCTCGAATAGTCTCTTCGAGTATCTTGAGGCGCTCATCAGTGAGATTATACCTGCTGTGCTTTTTGAACTTGAAAGACAGTAGATGCCGCAGCTCCTGTTTCTGTTTCGACCCCATGACATGACAAGCGACTTCATCGAAGTTTGCATACAGTGCAGGGGACAGAGTTTTCTCTTGTTCGGAGAGATTGTTCAAGTCATCATCCATGACATAGGAGCCTTGCCTTTTCGGCAGGGCTCTTGTTTTTAGAAAAGGTAGAAACTAATAATTAAAGCCAAAAAAAGAGACACCTCCATAAGAGGAGATGTCTCTTTTTTTGGCTACGGTTTACACAAGATGTCTTAACTTGTTTTTATAAAATCAAGTACATCCAAATTCGCAAGTTTGATTATCCCCATTAGAAATGTCTTGCGTCCAGTCAATACCCGAGCCAGGCTGTCCATTGGGGTCATGAGGAATGTCATAACCACCGAAACTGCCACCGTCTCCCCCACTCGGCTGAGAAGGTTCAGCAGGAGCCGGAGCGGGCTCAGCCGGTGCGGGTGCCGGTTCCGGATTACTCGGCTGAACCGGCGTGGGGTCAGGAGCAGGAGCTGCAGGTACAGTAGGAGTCGTAACTGTAGCACTGCCACCGGCAGCTACGCTTCCACTTGCAGAACTACCATAGTTGGTCTTGTTGCTTGTGTAAGTGGGAGTTTTCTTCTCCTCCACCGTAACATCATAAGTGGCATTCACATCCGCATCCGAATTACTGGTTGCAGTAATTGTCGCATTCCCAGTGGCTACTGCAGTAATCTTCCCGGTCTCATCAACCGTGGCTACGCTTTCGTCACTGGAGGACCATGTAACCGTTGTATCCGTCGCGTTATCCGGAGTGACAGCGGCATTAACCGTTACGGAATTACCAACATAGAGGATACCTTCTGTTTTGTCCAGCTCGATTTTCTCTACCTTAGTAGATACGGTGACCTTTGTGGTGGCGCTTAAACCATCGGGAACTACGCCAAATGCAGAATCTACATCTGCGAGGTCCTCCGGCATGGTAGCAACAGCATCGCTGTCAGAAGCTTCCGCTTCAGTGTTCGCAGTCTCATCCTCGGTGTTAACCACTACTGCAGCAGTTTCCTGCGTGGCAGTCTCTGCGGTTACCGGAACGTCCGCAACGATGTAAGCAGTAATTGTGCATTCGCCGTCAGCGACTGCCGTGACAAGCCCGTTTTCGTCTACCGTTGCAACGCCTTCGTCGCTGGAGGTATATGCCAGCTTTACCTCAGTCGCGTCTTCCGGCACAATTTTGGCGTTCAGTTCCTTTTCGTTCTCACCATTGGTGTAGAGTTCCAAGGCGTCGGGAGCATCCACATCAGTCGGCAAGATAACGACTTTCACATGAGTCGTTGACGAAATGTTCGCATTCTTGATGGATGCGGTGATGTCAGCTTCACCTGCGCCAACAGCCGTAACCATGCCGTTTTCATCGACCGTCGCGACATCTTCGTTGGAAGAGGTCCACTCAAGAGTCAGCTTTTCGGCGGCTTCGGCGATTTTCTCTTCCGTAGCCTTGTCGTCAGCGCTGTACTCAATCTGTAACTGCTGCGTCTCTCCTTTTTCGATAACCACATCGGACGGCAACCCGATGGAGCTGATGTCCACGCCGCATCCTGCGAGCGACAGCGCCATCGCAACGGCTGCGATGACGGTCAAGACAATCTTTTTCTTCATATTCAATTTTCTCCTTCCTGGCGTCTGGTGCCGAGGCAACATAATTGTGATAGGTTCAGCCGACTCTATGCAGCTTTGGATTTCGTCATCGACGAGGCTGTGAGCCATTGGTTGCCTATCCTTCTGTACATCTGCATTATACCATAAATTTGTAATTTCTACAACCAAGGTTCGTAAAAGTTAACAGTTTAGTCATATAACAAGATGAACAGATTATCTTGCCTTAACTCCTTTCGCTGTATTTGTTGCACCTCCTATTGTATGCAGAATATGGTTGCCCGTCAAGCAACAAAATGGTAATGGGGATGAGGATTTTTGAGCCAGGAGGATGGGCTATATGGGGCTATATGGGGACGGTTCCCAATTCTTCTTTTGCCACTTCCCTTCTTGCACAAAAATAAAAGCCCAGTGGTCAAATTGACCACCGAGCAGCATGAATTTGGCTATAAAAACAAAAATCGCCTCACTGAAATGAAGCGATTTTTAGGTCATAGTTTCCCTTTTTCGTCTTTATACCATACCAAGAACTATTATGGGAACTATGATATGTTAAGAGTGTACCCTTAACATACTTACATTGTATATGATGCACTGCCAAATGTCAATATGATTATTCTGCCAACTTAATACATTTTTCCTGTTGTTTTGTGAGATATAAAAGCTGCTTCCCGTTGGTAGCTTTCGAGTTTTACTTGATTTCCCGATAAAATTGATGATGGTCTCCGTCATATTGGAAGTATTTGAAGCCGTTGTTTCTATAAAAGTTTTGTATGTTTTCATCGGCACTACATTCCACAAGCGCACATCTGCAGGGAATCAAATTGCTTGCGTCATGTATAACTTCAAAAGCATAATCCAATATTTGCTTGCCGGTAATCGGCGACGACACAATATGATACATAAAAATATGTACTTAACAAAAGCGTAGCTAAATGCTAAAATATTGCTAAAATGTGCGAATTGAATAAAATGAGTAGCAGGGAAGGGGAGTGACCATTCATGATACTGCGCAACGATATTTGGGGTGACACCAGCGTCACCCTCATTGAAGAGATAGACAATCAGTTCCTCATTGTCAGAGAGCTCAACATGCTTGCACTGTACAGTAAACTGAACAAGGAACAAGAAAAAGCGTTGAGAAAAGTGCTGGCAGTATTCTATGAGATACTTTTCAGTAGCAAGGACAAGTCAAGAGTCAGCGACACCGTCCCCTTTGCTCCGGATGTCTCATTCGATGACGACAGCAATAGATACCTTTGTTTGGTTAAGCCAACACAAGAAAACAGTATTACGGACCTCAAGGCTACTGCTCAAAAAATAGCAGAGGAGGACACAGTGGTTACAACTCTACCTGTCAGTAGAAAAGCTGTTGTCAGCTATGAGGTGGCGCAGCTTATTACATATGGAGGAAAAGACGAGACATGAAGCCGATAAAGCTCAAAGAACTTTTAGAGCAAGCAAAAGACCCAGAAACACAATGCATTGAAATTATGGAAGACTACACACTCTCAGCAAAAACAGTATTTGAGGGAATTGTAAAAGACGTACCGGAGAATATGTTGGGCAAATACTCCATTAGCGACTGGTATGTCAGAGACGAAACGGCTGTTCTTGTTGTTCTGGTCTGGGTCAATCAGCCTGAGCGACTAATCAAGTATGTGGAAAACTCAAATAGAGATTGCCATAGGGTTACAATACATGATTTGATGGGAAATGGTTGCTGCACAAACCCCTATACTGATTTTGCCATTGTAAATATCAAAACAGGGGAAGTGCTTGTAGACCGTGTTCACGACAAAACCTACATGGTCGATGACAACAAGGACTATGACCAATTCCTTGCATATGAATGGAAAACTGTGAGAGCGTGGGAAGCAAAAGATGGTAAGATGATATTTTACATTTTGCCGCCAAGAGGAAAGAAGGCAAAACCATGAAACCAACCGTAAAACCATTCCTTGCATTGGCAGGAGACAAAGAACTAACCGTTCACATCGCCCGTTATAAATCGGATTCTGCTGATGGTTACAGCGATGAAGAAGTCTTTTGTGGTAAGCCGAAGGATGTTCCGGAACGCTATGCAAGTGAAAAAGTGACAGAGTGGACGACATCAGATGCCGATGAAATCGTACTCTATGTGAAATGAGGAGGCGGTAGAATTGAAGCTGGAGACTATTATAAGCTGCAGAACAGACATCTACTTTGACTACCAACTCATTGATGCCATGACGGGAAAAATTCTGGTAGACAGAGTGTACGACAAAACATATAAGAAAAGTAATAAAAAAGAATGGGAAGAATACTACCGATTCGAGCCATACAAGCACTGGACAGTCAAGGAATGGCTTATAGCTGAAGGGAAAATGATGTTTTATATTTCACCAGTAAAACAAAAAAGCAGACCCACCTTTTCAGATGAACCTGCTCGTAAGTTGTCAACGGAGGAAACACAATGATTTTACATCACTACATTTGGGGCACGGACGATGTCCAGATAGTTGAAGAACTGCCTCCACACTTTTTAATCGTGAAAAGCACTATAGGGAACGGTAATCTGGCTCTGTTCAGCAAACTGTCAGAGCAACAAGGCCGGTACTTTAGAAATGCAAATAAACGCTTCTATGACGCTGGTTTCAACGAAAATGGCGAGAGTATGGACCCTTCGGACGAATACATCCCGTTTGTACCGGATATTATGTTCGACGATGATGGCAAAGGGTATTTGCTGTTGATACAGCCGTCAGCACTCAATACGCTTGAAGGGGTTAAGCGTAAAGTAGAATCTATAAATGCCATTGACAAAGAAGTACGCGAGCATGATGAATTCTATGCTGGTTCTTTACGGAATATCCTCATCAGCTACGAGCTGGTTGAGCGCAATTAACACTTCATCGTCTGGATTTGCACTCCAACAAGAACTCATATTTAATTTTTTACGCATTTCGACTTCTTTAGCAGGAAAGTACAACAAACTTTTGTTGCGGTTCTTCTCTCGAACAGATTTTCCGGCAGGGTTCCGATGCCAACCACAAAAATAACGTTTATCAATGTCATCGTATTTTTCAGGGCTGGCAGCCATTGCCAATGCAGCGACATCGTGCCGCGCGGGGCAATTTCCGTTGTACTTGGTAGGCGTTACAGAATCAAGCTTTTGAATAAAGCTGATTGGACGGAAAGGGGCTCCCCGCCCTTTCTTGATTCCAAGATAATGCGCGAGCTTTTCGTAAAGGTCGTTTGGCAAATACAACCCATTTGCAACATTGAAGTTGCTATCTACCTGAATGTCAATGGTAAAAGGGTCCTTTCCCAAGGTCGTTACGAACAAATGAAATTCGCCAGTTACTGTGGCAAATGCACATGAAAACGGGTGGCCTTCAACCTGTGCAGCAAAAACTACCGAATCGGCACCATTTTTCTGCATATCAATGTACAAAGCATTAAGATTTTTTAGATACATATTACTAACTCCTTTTTGTAATTTTGGATACCTATTTATACTATACCATAAATTTGTGAAATTGATACTAGCTTTGCTTTACACAGAATGAATTTCTGTTTTACACAAAACAGCGATAGATTTTTCATCGATTGCCACAAAATTACAACAGGCGTACAATGGTGGCAAAGGAGATGACAACCATGACAACAATCGCGCAAAACATCAGCAGCTACCGCACACGAACCAATATGACACAGCAGCAGGTGGCAGATAAGCTCAACGTATCCAATCATACGATTTCCAAATGGGAACTCGGCATCAACACACCGTCGGTCGAAGACATGCAAAAGCTCGCGCAAGTGTTCGGCGTGACGATTACCGAATTGGTAGTGGACAAGCCAGTCATTAAAGATTTCTTGGAGCTCTTGTCGCTCGGCGAAAATATGCCGGAGAATGAGCTTCCGAAATTGGTAGAGGAAGCCTATGAGCAGGTTCTAAGAGCACGGCATCTGAAGCCAAGCTCGGAAGGAAAGCAGGCATACCTTCTGGCAATGCTGGCGTATCACCTTTACTGCTTTCGCTCTGCTTCGGAAAGCATCAGAGAGCGTATGAGCCAAAATGGTTGGACGAAAGAAAAAGTCCAAGCAGAGATTGAAAAGCAAAAGCAATTCACAGCAGAAAGCATCGAAAGGAACCTGCTGTCATATGAACCATCATGGTTGGAAGAATGCTATAAGGCAGTAGACATCAAAAGCTTTGCTGCGCAGTTTTTGGGTAGATACAACTTCGCAAGAGAAAACACTGCGATGCGCAACGAGTATGACTTCAGTAGTGCAAAAAGGAACCCGTACACAACATAAAAATAGAGGAGGCTACCCACGCATGGGGTGACCTCCTCTTCTTTGCGCATACCTCAACACCGCACCGCCACCGAGTACCTCCAGAACAACTTCCAGAGTAGTTAGATGGAGCGCATAGCGTCTTTCTTGCTATTCGTGTCATTTAGTGTGGGTTTCAGCTATTTATTCGCGTAATTTTACACGAACATATAGTAAAAAGGGAGTCGCATTACGCGACTCCCTTTAGTCATTGCAATATCTTGTTCAGTTGCATGTTCACGATTCGACTCAACGCCTCCAACCGGTCCATCGGAACATTGATGCCCACTGGCGGCTGGAATCGAAAGCCGACCATGTTTTTTAGGTCTGCTCTCAACTCATCTGTAAGAACAGCCTGTGCGGTCTTGATGAAGTCCACACTGATTCTTGGCTCACACTTTGATATGCACCACTCCGGACGCTTTTCAAGGGCTTCCGTATCGAATTGGAACAGCAGGCTGCGGTTGTTATCGTATATGGGAGCCATGCCGGTAATGCGCATTGTATCATTATCGAAGAGGAACCCGACATTGCCTAAGTGACGGTCAATGTTGAGGATAAGCGCATCCAAGACAAACATCCTGCGCATAAGGTCTTCGCTGCCGTATTGCGCGGCAAAGCGCAAAAGTGCCGCAGGATTTCTGCGGTTGGGAACCGGCAACGCCGACATTTTAGCCAAACCAAATTGTTCGCTGGTGAACAGCTTGCATTTTGATGCAAGCCGCCCATGATAGAAGGTAAGGTCGTACTCGACATGGTTGCGGCAAAGAATATCCGCCACCTGCGATGCAAGAAATTCAGACAGTGGCTCAATTTCATAGGTGTCACTGCCACTTTTGTACAGATAAACCGTACCGTTTTCCCGCTGCCAGCACTTTGCATAAGCGCCATCTGTTCCAAATTCGGGGGAGGTTGAAGAAAGAGTGGTAGAGGAAATGACCCCGTCAAAAGCCGCGTTGGAAACCAATTCATCAAACTCGTTGCGGTATAGGGAAACTTTATCCCACGACAAAAGACTTTCCGGCTCTTTTACCCAGAACGTGTCATTGAGAGAAAGAGCATGCGTTACCCGCAAGAAATTTTCGGTGGATTCACAGCCATACTTTTTCAAAAGCTCTGCGATGTGTTCTCTGTGCTTAGGTGCTTTGCGTGCATCAAGAAAATCACCGATGTTATCATAGCCAATGGGTCTGAGCGAAGTATACCATTCAATTTCCTTGCCAGCCGTAAAGCCGAACTCGTCTTCATAGCAGTCGAATAGGAGCCACGCGGTATCTTTGTTCATCAATTGGAATAGCACGCGGGATAGCACCTCACTTTGTGGAGAGTTCACTTTTAATAATTTGATACAATTTTAGTTTTGTAGGCTCTCAAGGAAAATAATGGCTTCTTGCACAGTGGAAAATGTCTTACATTTCGTACACAGCCAACGATTCCGTTCGTCAGTATCTTCCAAGCCGGGCATACCTTCTTGCAAAAGGTTCTGCAGCACAATTGTAGCATTCTTCACCGCTGTTGGATAGTTCTGGGCAATACGCGCGGTAGCATCGTAGTTTCCCTTCCTGTAGGTCGGCTCCATGTGAACGACCTGAGCCAACATCCTCTCTTTATCCGGGACTGTCAGCAAAGAAGGCGCGAGATGTCTGTAGTGTAGCATCAACCAATACTCGATGCAGCCTGTTGTCATTAGCAAACGGACTCGAATCTTCGGGTCTTTCCTCAACTTCCGCAGACGCTTGATGATTTCCAAGCGGTTAGTCCAATTGCCGATATCCTTTTCTTCGACATCAAAGAAGAACCAAATTTCGTCGATGGCATCAACATAATTACGGTATCCGGGGTCTTTTTTGAAACGATTGTCCGCATCATCAAACAAACCGGGGGAAGATGGCCGTTTGAACACGGCAACATCATGAAACTCGCTTTTGAGGAAGTCTGTATACGCCTGCTCGCTTTCTCCTTCACAAAATACACAAATGCTGACCTTCGACTTTTTGAATTTGCGAGCCATTATTCTACCTCCTCAATTTCTACATTGGGAGTTGCTCCATATTTGCCAAGAAGGTATCCTTTGCGAATGTTCTCTGTCGTTCGCGTTGAGAAGTCACTGATGCTGTACAATTCCGAAGCCCCATTATATTTGTCCTTATCAACAAAGTAGAGTTGGTCTTTACGAAGCAGTTCCATGCTCAACAATTCAGTGCTGTGCGTCGTAAATATAATCTGCGCACCATTGGGGTTTGTTCTTTTGCTCTGGAACTTGGACACAATGAAATCAACAAGAGCCGGGTGGAGTTCTTTTTCAATTTCATCCACCAACAGCAGCCCGCCCTTGGACAAAACAGATTCAATCGCAGGAGCAAGTGCCATCAGCTTTCTGGTGCCGTCGGATTCATCGGAGAGTTCCATCGAATAAATGCAAGGTCTTCCGCCGCGTTCCTCACCTTGGTGCATAGAAGTAGCCGTAACCTGTCCCATCTTCAAGTGAGTTTCTGAGTTGTTAGAAGTCTCAGAAAGCAAGTGCATAAACTGCACGAGTGCTGCTTTGACTTCATCCGGGATATTCTCCGGCAAATCCGCCTCTTCGTTGACTTCCTTACTGTTGATTTCGAATTTCATATCTTCGATACCAACGTCAGCAGCCTTTGCGTAATCGGAAATTGCTTTCAGCATATTGGAGTCATTGGAGTATTCGAGTAACTGACGGGGAATATCCGAATAGTCTCTTGAAAAATAGACCATTTGACGGAACCAGAACATAGCCATGGCACAAACATCATCGTTCATAGTGCAGGCGACAGAAAAGAACAACTGATTGTCTGCTACAACCTTACTAATCAGATTTCTGCGTGATTTATCAGTTGTGAAAGTAAAAGTCTGCCCCTCTCTGGCAAAGACCAGAGCTTTCTGCTTTTTGGGCGCATAATACAAGGACTCAGAATATACCTTTTCTTTCGTGGCGGCAAAGCTATACCAATATTTGATGTCGTCTAAGGTGTATACGAAAGAAAACTCGGTCGGCTCCGATGCGGAATAATCATTCAGTGCAAACGGAACAACGGGAATTGCTGCATTCTCGTGCTGGGTTTTTTGTGCGTTTTTAATAAACTGAACGGCAAGCCAAAAAGCACGAATTACATTGCTCTTGCCGCCGCCATTCTTTCCGTAAATGGCAACGCCTGGCAAAATTTGAATCCCACCAAAGGGAATAAGCACACTTTTCAGTGTACCGGAGCCGTTTGCCTCCATAGAAAGGACTGCTTCATCACGGAAGGAGCGGTAGTTCTTCACACGAAATTCAATCAGCATATTCTCACCTCTTCTATTTAGTAGTATACACTTAAAATTTCAGAAATACAACGGATTTTATCAAAAATTTTGATTTTTTTGTTCCAATTTCATTTTACAAAACCAAAATGCAGAAAATGTCTATAAGCAGAGAAAACAACTAATAGTTTTCGTTACAAACCGAAAATTCGTGATTGACTAAGTGTGCGAATCGTGGTATAACAATACCATAGCCAAGCGTGCTAACTGTATAGCTCCGCCATTATATGTGCAGATATAGGAACGAGGTTGTATAGTGAGTATGACTTGGCATAATTTAAGAAAGGAGAAAGCTATGTCTAAAGGCAAAACTTGGCAGCGTGTCGCTTCGGCTTTTCTCGCAGCGGTAATGACTTTTTCTACATTTAGCACGACGATTGCTTATGCAGCAGAAGCCACTACTGACAGCAGCATTACTACGGATGCAGTATCCGATACTGATGCTGCAGAGGAAGTCGACGCGACTGATTCTGCCGCCTCTTCTTCTACGACGGAAGGGGAGGTAACCAAACCCGAAGCAACGGAGGCTCCCGCTGCTACGGAAACGCCTGACGAAACGGATGCTACCGAGCCGGAGGAAACTCCCGCACCTACGGAAGCACCCACCCCTACTCCTGAACCCACCGAGTCTCCTGAGACAACGGCTGAGCCGGAACCGACGGAAGAGCCGGAGGAAACGGAGACTCCCAATGTCAGCGAAAGTGATTTTGTTGCCGTTGGTTTGGCAGATGATGCGACTGAGGGTCAAATCGATGCTGAAATCGGCGACGAAGTGACTTTCAACGCACATGTCAATCGTGACGATGTCAACCTTCAGTATCAGTGGTATAAGAGATTCATCGAGCCTCAGACTGCTGAGTACGACGAAGATTTGATGGAGTATGATTACGGTGGCGACGAGCCGACGGCTTATGGCTTCCTTGTTGAGGGCAAGACCCCCGCTGAGGTGCTTGCGGAAAATCCCGATGCCGGTTGGTCTGGTATCGAACTGTACCGTGCAGTTGTCTCTGCGATGGAAGCTATCGGCGCTGACACAAGCAATGTAAACATCGAATTCGGAACGCGCAACTACGCGCTGGAAGGATTCACCATCACAGCAGCAATGGTCGATGGCAATGTGGTCATCTCCGCCGACAAGGACAATGAGCACGCCACCGGCACACTGAACGAAAACAATGAGTTTGCGTTCACAGAGAGCACCAACAATGACATTGCTGTGCAGCCTGCTGAAGTTCAGACAGAGGAAGAGGTTGACCCCGATTCTCTCGAAGCCAATGGCTGGGAAGCAATCGAAGGCGCAACCTCTGACACCTACACGCATACCGTTGACGAGTATGATGCTTACACCACCTACCGTTGCGTAATCACGATTGTTGACGACGACTACATTGCCGCCGCTAAGCAGGCACTGGTTGCGCTGGGTGCTGATGAGAGCAAGCTGACCGATGACGCTCTGGACAATACGTTTATGAGCGAAATCACCATCCATATTCCGTCGATGGATGCGTCTGAGGACGACATCTATAACGACCTGTCCGTTGAGGACAAGCTGAAACAGCGCCTTGCACTATCCGGCATTGCCACTTATGCCGCAGGTGTCCAGCTCGACAGCCAGAGCAATCCCCAGTGGGTCACTGGTCTGTCTGCCGGTATGGAGTACCTGACCGCTGATATGTATGCCAAGCTTTACGGTCAAGACGGTAAGGGTGGCTGGCTTGCTGAAGGTAAAGTTACACCGGAACAAGCGGACCGCTACTGGTCAAAAATCACATCATCTGGTTTTAGCACTTATGTAGTAGCAAATGAGCTTGATAGCGAAGGGCTACCAACAGGTGCGACAAGACAGTATAGCTCGTTTACACTAACGGATGGGAAGCTGGAAATCAATTCAGAGTGGTACGGAAAGACGGTTTATTTCCGTTACTATAATCCCAATATTGTAGGCAACACTGCAACAGGGACAGCCGTTTCTATTCCTGCTGCAGGTCGTGGAACTTCCTATAAAGACGCAGTTCAAGTTCTGTTCTGTTATGTAGTTGAAGAAAACGGCATCACATTGCCTCTTACCATTAAGGAATATGTAACGCAAGCTACCCATAATGGATATAGCGCTAATGGTTTGGCGCATATTACGCTTAACACTATATCAGCGAACAAGTTTAATGTTGACCCTGACCGTTATCTGAAGGATGCCGAAGGCAACTACCGCAACGACAGCGTATATTGGGGCACCTGCTACTACAGTGAGCCCGACCTTTCCGGCAAAGCCTACTATGCCTTGAAGAATTTCATTGGCAATGGCTATGGTTTTGGAATTGGTCACGACACCATGTACGCGTATGCGGGTGCTTACTTCGACGCTTACGGCGGCGGTTCCGGCTATCCGAACGTTAAATACACCGAGAAGAACATTGACCCGAATGATACGGCTACTCGTTATTATTCGGTCAACAGCTACAAGGTCAACACCGGTCACTGGAACATGAACGCCTTGATGGGTGAGAACAACTCCAACACCCTCGTTGGCTCCGGATACTATTCCGCCAGTGATGAAGAGTATTTTGGCTGGATTGTCGACCCGCTGACGGTTCCTTCCGCTATCATGTCTTCCGGTGGCTCTCATGGTCCGTTCGCAAAATCCACCATTTATGGTGGCCGCAGCTTGTATATCCGCACGAATGGTGGCTATACCTACGAGCAAGCAATGGCAAACGCCGATATTAAGCATCGTACGCCTACCAACTGGCCTTACAAGTTCAATCAGGGAGATACGATTCCCGCTGCATTGACGCATAGTAATGGTCAGGTCGCATTTGATGATATTTGGGTGCAGTATAATGGTTGCGCCTCTGATTTCACGGATGCAGGCTTGGGCAAGCTGTACGAGCCTACCGTTGACGGTCGCCAAGGCACAAACAACTTCTACCTTGCAGGCTCTGGTAACTTTGTCATGAACCAAATTGGACACCTTCCGATTGATAATGGCAACGGAAGCTTGAACAACGCATCTACGGAAGAAATGCAGTTGTGCGTCAACACCCTGATGTGGATTTCTCAGCGCAAGCAGTGCGAAGTCTGCGCCGCTGACCAAGGCGACCAGCAGATGACGCACTTCGTTCACCGCGTCAACACGGCAAACGCAAAGAAAATTCTGACGGCTCTCGCCAACGGTGGCAGCTACTGGTATTCTCTGAACGATTGCTATGAATTGATGGAGGACTTGAACCTCCAGAAGTTGGGCTTCAACTCCGCTAACTGGAAACCCATCAAGAACTTCACCGGTCACTGGAACTCGAAGTATTTCGACGTGAAAGTGCCTCGTGATGCAGCTCTGTTCGACAACACGACCGGCACTCTCGGTGCTTATCGTACCGGTGACGGCAACGACTGGAACCTTGGCACAAACAAGAAAAACGGTTGGGACACGGTCTTCAAAGACAGCGGCAGCAGCGCTCCTTCTGTTCGCACCACCGGTATTGCCCGTATCTACGGTAAGCTGGGCGACGCCAAGCTGTTCAATGATGGACAGATTCACGAAGGCTACACCGTCCATATCCGCTACGAGGACAACCTTGAACTGCTGCAGGAAGGCGATGACTTTAGCTGCGTAGTCAACAATGTTGACCAGTATTGCATCTCCAACTTGCCCTGTATTTATCAAGGCGGCTCCACGATTATGCGTGCCCGCGTCTATGATAAGAACGGCAATGAGGTCACAAAGTACGGTCCTATCGTTGCAAAGGTTCCTCCGCATTTCTGGAACGACTGCGAGACGGTTCCTCTGGAACTGCTGAAGGTTGAAGCAACGCCTATCGAGAACTACCAATACTGGGAAGGTGAGACCTCCAAAGTCCTGAAGGGCTCCGGTATCATCTACAACCAGCCTATCAGTGACAGCGCTGTGACTTGGTACTATCGTATCGTCGACCTGCGCAATACGAGTGATGTTGTTGCAGACTGGACGAAGATTACCAATAAGACCTTTACCACCTCTGACGGTTCTGTCAGTGGTGTCATCGGAACACCCATCTTCCATGACGGCAACGATGGTATCAATAACTACCCGCACAGCTCTGTTGATGTGCAGCTTTCCATGCTGGCTTACACCGGTCATGCGATTCAGTTGCGTACCGACTATCTGATTGAGGGTAAAGTCTACTCTACCATCGACCCCGGTGTCATCACGCCGGAAGCCTCCGGTATCATCCAGATTGAAGAGCGCCCAATGTCCATGACGCAGTCTCCGAACCAGCGTGTTATGACGCAGGACCAGGCAATCTTCACATTTGAATCCGATTACTGGAAGGGTCTTGGCGACAAGGGATACAATGTCAAGGTTCAGTACATTGGACCTTATGACGATGATTGGCAGGATGTCGAAACTTCGACCACATTTGGCGGCACTTATACGCTGAACACGGTTGACGGCAGTCAGCATGCAAAAATCAAAGTTGAATCGAGCACGGTCGATACGCTGAAAGAAGGCGCTAAGACCGAAAGCAAGATTCATGATAATAAGTGGCTGCCCGGCACTTTCTGGCGTCCAGACGGATTCACTGACCAGCAGTGCGCTCAGAAGCACACCACCGTCAAACTGACGCTGTATGCTGCTGATTACAACTGGGCAGGCTACAAGTTCCGTATCGTCGCAAGCTATCGCTTCAACGATAAGCGCACCAAGGTGGAAACCTCTGACAGCGCTAACGGTGATGAAGACAATGCAAAGTATGACCAGAGCCGCTACGGTCTGTTGACCGTCGATGCTCCTTACATCTCTGCTACCACCATGAAGGCTCAGGCTTTGATGATGCAGAAGCACAATGATGAGAATGACGCATCCGGCGATTTTGGTCAGAACTATTGGTCTGAAAAGGATACCCCTGAGAAGGTAGCTGAGTGGAACAGCACTCGCGGCGACAGTAATAACCCGATTATTTCTGACGAAAACATTGCTGTTTACACGACAAATATTACATTCTCTCCCGGTAAACTGACCGAGTCCGGAGACCGTTTGCTGACTCCTATTTTGCAGTGGGGTTTCCAAGATGACTTGACTTCTACGTCCACAGAGTATACGCCGGTCATTAACCCCATCGACATCAACGGCTATGCAAACACATACAGCAACGGTGTAGGTCTGACGACGTCCAACTACAAGGACTTTAAAGCAATCGTTAAGACTCGCTACGACATCAACACGGATACCAATTCCGAGATGAAGAAAGTTGTAGACAAAATCGAAACAGAACACTCTGGAGCTCCGTTTGGAAAGTTTACGGCTTACATCACGATTGATGACATTCATCTGGCTGATGAGAGCGCGAATGTAAATGACCCCTATACCAAGTGGGTCATCACCACGAGCCTGCATATCGAATCTGCTACAAACCCGATGGACTTCGGTACGGAACACTTCTATTTCCAGTGCCAGCCGTATCTGGGATACATCCGTGGCTACAATAGCACGAATTTGAAGAGCCAGACCATTACCTACACGAAGGCTCACAACTATGACTATGTAAACGGTGGCTACGACATGGAGCACACCGACACCGGTGCGGAGCTGTGGCTGGACTACAACATTAGTATCCACGCAAACGAGCGTGAGCAAGTTGGATGTGGTCTTGACCAGCACTCCATCTTCATGTACCCGGATTTGACAATCGAAGCTCCAAACGGACTTCGCTATATCATGACCCGGTATCAAATTGTCAAAGAATTCCCGTATGGAATTACAAGAGAAACATCTCGTACAACATACTCATCCAGTGATAAACCGGAGATTGACACATCTGTCCGTTATCAAGGCGCAATGCAAACTGCTACACGTCGCGATATGACGGCAGGCGCACAGCCTGAAACCATCAATGTTCAGGGCAAAACAATGGCAGAGCTGGGCATTGAAGTCGATGGACGTGGTTGGTTGAAAGACACGGATGAAGACTATGCTCCTTACTTGAAAAATGGTTATGCCTTGTATTCCAAATACTCTTACCCGAAAGAAATCTGGCAGTGGTTCTGGCGCAATGCTGTCAAGTATCATTGCTATGATATGGAAGAGTATGACGGAACCAACGAACAAGTATTTTTCTACATCGATGAGAAGAATGTTCGTGCCGCTGACCAGTCTTTCGATGCAAATAGCGGAGCGAAGCCTTTTTCCTCTTGGACCGCACCGTTCGATGCAACTTACCAGATTGACCTGTGGGGCGCTGGCGGCGGTGGAGTGTCACAGGAATTCCCCAACCATACAGCCGCCCAAGCAGAGAGCGGCGGTCATGTAACCATTACCGCTGACATCAAAGAAGGAACAACGCTTTACTTCGTAGCCGGTGGTGCTGGTAATAGTGGTAGTGGCGTTGCTGCCGGTTTGAAAGACCCCGGCAACGCTTGCGGCGGCACCGGTGGTTACAACGGCGGCGGTTCCGGCGGTTCCAGTGCTCGTATGTACGACTGCGTTGCATACGATAAAGACGATGAAGGTCATGGTACACCTGATACAACCTACCATAGTATGAACCCTGTCGGCTACGGCGGCGGCGGTGGTGCAACAACTGTTGCAACACGTCTTGCCGGTGCAGATGGACAGCTCAAAAACTATGAAGGAGACACTTCAGCCCTTCTTGGTGTTGCAGGCGGTGGCTCTGGTGCATCCGGTGGCGGCCGCGGCGGATATGCAGGTTTTGCAATCGGCGGAAGCGGCAGCAGCCATGACGGCGAAGGCTGGATATTCCATTGCTCACAAACAAAAACGATGACAATCCAGTGTGACTGGGGTCCTGAAACCTATGAACACGGTGATGTTTGCGCAGCGGCTGGAGTTGACAGCGGCAAATTTGCCGGGCATAACGAGCTTCGTAATGATGAAGATTATGCCAAAATCGATGCCACCAGAAGCGAAGGCGGTGGCGGTGCGGGTTACCAAGCTGCTGCTGTATCCGGTGCTGCTCGTGGTACATCCTATGTTTCCGGAACGACTACGCTCGAAAGCGGCAACATCATCATTAAATCTTCTTCAACAGACGACAATGGTTCTGCTGCTGGTAATGCCGGTCGCGCAAAAATCAAGGTTGTAAACCTTGACCAGCGCCTGTACCGTCGTGTCGGCAAGAACGCTATGGACATTGGTTTCCAAGATTCCAACGAATGCCATCCGACCAATGTCAAAGTCAAGCTGACCGTTGCGAACAAGATGTACGATGGCACTCCTGTTGTCGTTGCAAAGTCTATCGTCTGGGACAAGACTGATGCAGGCATTCCGGAGAGCGTTCTCAATGATATCGACATCGTATACTCCAACAACGAGTCTGCAAACATTACAAAGCCCACCAATGCTTCTACTGACAGCAAGAAGAAGCCGCTCGTTCGTACCGGCTCCTATACTGCTACAGCAATTTACAGAGGCACGAAGTACAATGTTACGTTCTGCTGGGAGAACACACTCCCCGGCAAGACCTATGTGGTACGCGGTGAGAGCACAACTCCTGACCAGTATATGTCCGGCGAAGGCAATGTCGTCTACTTCGACATTTACCCGCGCCCGCTGTATCTGTACAGCTATAATAACGACAAGATTTACGACAATATCAGCACTGCTAAAGTGAAGGATATTAAGATTGAAGGACCGACTCAGAACTCCGGTATCGTCAATGGCGACGCTGTTGACTTGAATACTCGTCTGGCATACGGTTACTACTGCGACGCATACGCTCCCGAAGATTACGCAACAGCGAGCTTCAGAGAGCAGCTCCATACGGGTCTGCACAGCATCAAGACGGTTACGATTCTTGAACTTGTCAACAACCCGTTTGACAACTACTATATTGCAAAAGAAGATTTCACCGGAACCATCAACCCGCGTCCTCTGTATGTTCACAGTCAGTACCATGACACGAACAAATACAAGTGGAACTATGATGGAAACTCCAATGATATCGGAAACAACAAGTATCTGACTGACACAGTGCCTTACGATGGTCAAAACATGACTGTCGAACAGGCATACGAAGCGATTCTTGCTGGTAAACGTGAAAACATCGATATTACCCGCTATACCAAGACTGAGCAGGATAACTACCAGAATACGGTGGTCAACCCGAACAACATCAAGGTATATGACTCCTACTACAATGCCGCTATCGGTGAAAAGGGACAGGGGAATATCTACATTGATAACATCACCAACTACGACGCTGTTGCCCTGAACGCTCAGACCTATGTTGGCTCCTATGCTGACAGCAATGCCGGTGAGCAGTTGACCGGGTATGATTCGAACGGCGATAACGGCGTCATCAAAGCAGACCGCTACAATGGTCTGTCCACCAATACGATTCGCCATCTGCCGTACTCTGTGAAGTACAGCTACAGCACGCCCAACCCGCAGGTTGGACAGAAGATGACTGTTACCATTGCAGTCACCAACAAGGACCAAGGCTACGGTCTGGCAGCACAGAACAACTATGTTGCTCCTGTCGCAATCCAGAACCTGCGCCTGAAGAGCCGCTTTGCCGGTAACGGTCCTATTACGCTGAAATCTACGAATGGCATTCGTATGAACCAGAATGGTACTGAATTCTACATCGACACGATTCCGGTTGGCGGCACAGTCAACATCGTATTCGAGTACACTGTACAGGATATCGATGATACGAACGCACTGGTACGTGACATTGAACAGAACAATGAAATGTACCTTGTGAACAACAACTACAACGACTACTATATCGCAGACAAGACTTTCAGCGGTGGTATTTACCGTACGACGCTGCGTGCGCAGGTCAAGAGCGTAAGCACCACTTATGGACATGGCTTCAAGAATGTCAAACTTCCGTATGCAGACGATGTCTACTACTGGAACAAGGGCTCTGATAGCTGGCTGACGATGGAAGGTCTCGTTGAGGACCACAAGACTGCTGCACAGGACGATGAGAAACTCGACCTGAAAGCAAAGAACACGAATCAGTATAAGAGTGAGTTCGTTTATAAACTCGTACCGAGCGAGACGACCGATGCCGGTTCTTATCCCGTCAAGTACATTGGTTTGAACGAGTTTAACTACGATTTGCTGAAGAACTATGTTGTGACGGAAGACCCCGGTTCTATCGAGGTCCGCCCGCGCAAGATTATGGTCTCTGTCGATGAGAGCCAGAAGATTTACGGTACTACAAATCCGTTCTTCAACTCCACATTCAAGGTTCTGGGCACGGATACACAGGGCAATGAACTGGATATGACGGACGAGAATAACTGGACCGTACTGGGCGACGACTCCACCGTAGACTACAACAACATGAAGCTGATTGGCGGCGATACCGTCGGCAATGTCGTTGAGGTCATCAATGGTGCGGCACGCTCTCCGCTGGCATTCACGAACGGTGTCTCTAACCTGCCGTATCTGACGACTGCTACTCAGAACAGTGATGTTATCTATCAGACGGATGTCCCCGCTGAGGATTGCGCTTACTGCCTTGAGAAGTACAATGAGATGCACAAGGGTCACGAGCACTACCATGACGATGACCACCCGCACAGCCATGTTCCCGTCAATGGATACCCCGTATCTGTCAATGAGAACGCAGGCTACGGCAGCACGCTGGGCATCAAGACCGTTACCAACAGCGAAGGACAGACTGTCTCCAACTACGAGCTCGTTTACGAGTCCAATGTGTTGAAGATTCATCCTCGTCTGATTCGCATTGCTGCTCTCGATGCTACGAAGGCATACGGCGGCACAGAACCCGCACTCAAGTGGGTCGTTGATGGCGAAATCATTAAGCCTACCAGCGAAATGCTCGGCATCAAAGCGGTCCGCGATAGCGGCGAAAATGTCCGTGACGCAGGGTATACCATCCGCATCGCCTACGAAAAGAGCACGGCAAACAACTATATCGTCGAGACGAACGACGCTACGATGACCATTACGCCTGTCCCGCTGACAATCGTATTTGGCAATCAGGAGCGTTACTACGGCGAGGAGAACCCGAACGATTATCGTTTGGATGTCATCGGTTTGAAGCACGGTGATACCGTTGATACCGCATTGAAGAACAATGACGGTGCAACGGCGAAGGTGCTGGAGACCGCTAAGAAGACGCTGAGCGATTACATCGACCTCACCTACAACAAGTTCACCGATGTCGGCTCCAACTACCTGTATGGTGATAAGAGCTATTGCGAGGAGCATACGATTCTCGTACCTCGCGAGAACGCAGACGGTGGCTATAACTACACTGTGGCAAGCTACACGCCCGGTGTTCTGACCATCAAGCCGCGTCCGATGCTGTTGACCGTCACCGGTTGGCAGAAGGAACTCGGCGACAAGGATAAGGTTCAGGACTTCACCCTGACCGATATGATTACTCACAACTCCATCTCCGGACAGCAGAAGCTCGGCGCAGGCAGCCGTATCACGGATGCAAGCGTTGTTGTGAACCCCGATAAGGTTCCCATCGTCTTCAATCTGGTCCGTGCAGAGGGTGAGGAAGTCGGTTCTTATCCCGTCTACTCCACGCCGCAGGACCGTCAAATCGGTAACCTCGCAGCGAACGACCAGAAACAGCTTGAGCTGGATAACCCGAACTACGACTTTGAGTACCGTTACGCAAACGACCTCATCGTCAAGCGTCAGGGTCTGATGATTACCGTGGATGATAAGGTCCGCTACTACGGCGACCGTGTCAATCGCTTCTACGACGGCTCTACCGACTACACCTATCATGTATTCAAGGTCGAGAACGGAACAGCGGTTGAAATCACGGCAGAGGAAGCCGGTATCAACACCAATTCCTTTACCTTCACACATCTGGATACACAGACCAGCTCCAGCGGCACTTACAAGGATTGCATCAGCCTGTCCGGTGTCCACAGCACCATCTATGATGATGACGACATCACGATTACCGCTGGCAACCTGACCATCATTCCTCGTCCTGTCTCCGTTGTTGCCGAGGATAACACCAAGGTTTACGGCGACGCTGACCCCGAACTGAAGTACACGCTTCATGACGGTGTCCGTGGCGATGATGGCAACTACTACATCGAGTACGCAAACGGTCCCGTTCTCACCGAGAAGGAAGGCGCGGATGTGCCTGTCCAGCCCGGCGACCTCGAAGGCACTGGCGTAACTCGTGAACCCGGTGAAGATGTTTGGACCGGTGAGCATTCGTTCGGCAAGGCTTACGCCATCAATGCCAACGATATCAGCCCTGTCAGCAAGGACGGCGTTACCAACTACATCATCACGATGGAGAACGGCAACTTTACGATTACTCCGGCAGAGCTGGTCGTTACCGTGAAGGGTGGTTACTCCAAGACCTACGGCGAAGAGAATCCCGCATTTGATGCCGATATTACCGGCTTCAAGCGCGACGATACGCAGGAGACCGTTCTGAACGGTGAGCTTGGCTTCGCTACTCTGTGCTACGACCTGTCTGACGCTGGCAAGTACATCGTAACTGCTGGCAACAACAACGAGGATACGGTGAACCCGGATTGCGTTGTTCTGGAAGACGGTGAGGAGCATATCGGCTCTACCTTTGAGGTCAAGACGAACACGAACTTCGAGAAGAACTATGTTATCCGCTATGTGAATGGTGATATCACGGTCAACCCGAAGGAACTGATTGTCCGCATCGACCACAAGGTGAAGACCTACGGCACGGCTGACCCGGCATTTACCTATCGTTATGAAGATAACGCAGGGAATGTGATTGGTCTGATTGACCCCGAAAACAGCCCGCTGAACCTTGAGCTCTATCGTACAAAGGGCGAGAATGTGGTGCGCGGTGATGTCACTGCTGCAGATTCTCTCGACAAGTGGGGCACGACCCTCTTTGACGGAGACTACCTCATTTCCGCTAAGTACGATGTGAACAACAAGAACTACAATGTGACCGTCATTGACGGCTCGCTGAAAATCGTGCCCGCAACGCTGACTGTCAAGGTCAACGGCGGCTACCGCACCACCTATGGCGATGAGATTCCGAACTTCACTTATTCCATCACCGGATTTGTTGGTCGTGATGTGAAGGACGAGACCGGCACCGGCATCAAGGACGATGAGTCCAAGGTCTCCGGTTCTGCTACGCTCTACTGCAACGACACCGCTGGCAACCCGGTATCCAATAAGACGAAGGTTGGCAACTATCCCATCAACTACGACAAGCAGCAGTTGGTTGCTGACAACAGCAACTACAAGTTCATCTATGTTGGCGGCGACCTGACTATTGGTAAGAAGCCTATCCATGTGAAGGCTGACGACCAACAGAAGCCGTACGGCGAGAAGGACCCCGACCCGCTGACTTGGACGATTACCGACCCCGAAGAGCTGGTCAATCCCGGTGACGAAGACTTCTTCGATATCACCACGAAGCGTCCCGGCGCGGATACTGATGACGGCGAGCAGGTAGGCAAGTATCCCATCACCATTGATGGTACTGACCCGTCCGGCAACTACGAAATCATCACGACTCCCGGCACGCTGACGATTGTGCCCGCAACTATCGTTATCACGGTTATCGACGACGAGAAGTATTTCGGCGAAGATAACCCGACTCCCAACGTCACCATCACGGGCTTCAAGCGCGGCGATACCATCGATGACATCGGCGGCAAGGACGCATTGAAGACCAAGACTGACGCAGAGAAGTGGAGCCCTGTTGGCGAGTATCCTGTATCCGCTAAGGATTCTACATTCCATAACCCGAACTACGACTTCGTTTACATCGACGGAAAGCTGACCGTCAAGCCCTTGATTATCAATATCAAGGCTGAAGACGACCGCAAGACCTACGGTGACAACGACCCCGATAAGTTCGAAGTTTCTTACACCCTCACGAACGAGAAGGATGAAGAGTACCAGCCGAGCAAGGACCTGCGCGATTACATTGACCGCGCCCTGAACCTCGACGGAACTCGTATCCCCGGTGAGAATGTCCGCACCGAGAACCCCGGCTATCCGATTATTCCTTCCTACACGGAAGTTCCGAACATCGAGATTGGTACCGTTACTCCCGGTCACTTCTTCATCGACCCGCGTGTGGTCACCATCACCGCCAACTCTGCCGAGAAGGTCTATGACGGAACGCCTCTGACGGAATCCGGCTATACCTATGCTCCGGAGCTGGTCGACAACGAAAAGCTCGGCATCCATGACAAGATGGATTCTGTTACCGTCATCGGTTCTCAGACTGAGGTCGGTTCCAGCCCCAATGTTCCCAGCGATGCAGTCATCGTCAATACAATGGATGGCACGAGCAGCAACACCAACTACACCATCAAGTATGTTAACGGCACGCTGACCGTCCGTGACAAGGAAGGCGTCTCCATCAAGAAGACTGCTGACCGTGAGCGTACAACGGATTACGAAGTGATTCGCTATACCATCACCGTTACGAACGCTACGAGCCATGACCTGCATAATGTAGTCGTGAAGGATACGAACAACTTCGTTGGCACGCCTGTTCTGTCTCAGGCAAACGGCGTTACCTACGATGCCGACAATGGCGAGTTCATCATCGATGAGATTTCTCATCTGCGTGATGCTACTCATACCAATGTCGTGACGTTCAGCTACACCTACACGGTCGACCCGACTGACAACGGCACGGACAACAACGACATCCTTGAAAATAACGCTAAGATTACCGATATGAAGGTAGTCGAGAGCTACACTGAAAACCCCGATGGCACTCAGACCCCGAACTACACCGAGCCTGACAAGGATTGGCTGGTCAAGACTCCCGATGTTGATGTCGAAATCATCCGTCAGAACCTGACCATCGAGAAGAGTGCAGACAAGACCGAAGCTGCTGTGGGCGACATTGTCACTTATCAGTTGAAGGTCACGAATACGGGCAACTCCACTCTGGAGAATGTGGTCGTAAAGGACCAGAACAACTTTATGGGTGCTCCCGTTGAGAACACGCAGGTCCACTTCGGCTACCGCGTCAATGATGACGGTACTTGGACAATTACCAGCCTTGGTGCCGGTAAGACCGTTACCATCACCTACAAGTACACGGTTGTTGCAGAAGACCTCGCAAACGGCAAGCTGGATAATATTGCTACCGCAACGATTCCCGCTCGCGAAGACCCGACTATTCCTGAGAAACCTATCGATTCCAATGAGGTAATCGTACCGCTGTACTACAAGCACCTGACGATTGTCAAGTCTGCAGACCGCGACCACGCTTATCCCGGCGAAGTCGTCAAGTATCAGGTCACTGTTACGAACGATGGCACCGTCGACATGACGAATGTTACCGTCTCCGATAACACCAATGCTCTGGGCATGTTCATCATCGCTTCCGGTGATGGATATAGCTACAACCCCGAAACCAAGCTGTTCACCATCCCTGTTCTGAATGTTGGTGATTCCGTCACGCTGAACTACCTGTACATTGTACAGAATGGTGACCCCGATACCATCATCAATGTTGCTACCGCTCATTCCCCGAAGAATCCCGATACCGAGATTCCGGGCGACAAGGACATCACCGAGTCGTCTGACCCCGTAAAGGTCGATGTGCTGCGCGATGGTCTGAACATCGAGAAGAAGGCGGATAAGAGCTTCGTTGACCTGAATGGCGATGATGCTACCGTCACCTATACACTGACCGTCAAGAACAGCGGCAATACCAAGCTGACGAATGTTATCGTTACCGATACATCCAACGGCAACGGCACTGTCGAGTACACCGGCGACCTGATGTATGATGGCAATGGCAAGTGGATGATTGCTGAGCTGAACGCTGGCGAGTCCGTTGAAATCACCTATGTCTACACTGCGGTTGCAGAGGACATCGACCTCGAAGGTAGCAACATCGTGAATACGGCTGTTGCAGAGGGCAAGAACCCGGACGGCAAGACCGTTACGAGCGACCCCGACACTGAGACGGTCCATGTTGGTGAGATTCCGGAACGCGGCGAAGTGAAGGTCATCAAGACCTCTCGCGAGTCGAGTGCCATGGTCGGTGATACTATCCACTACACCATCTCTGCCACGAACACCGGTAAGCTGGCTGTTACGAACATTGTAGTCCGCGACTTCAATGATGGCGTTGGCGAAATCAACGCAGTCAGCTCCGATAAGTACACCTACGATGCAGCGGCTCACTCCTTCACCATCGCAGAGATTGCGGCTGGTGAGACCGTTGAGATTCCTGTCACCTACACCGTACAGGAAGGCGACAAGGGCACCGTAAACAATGCTGCTGTCGAGATTCCGGATGTTCCCGAAATCAAGAAGGAAGCAGACAAACAGGTCGTTAAGGTCGGTGAGGTTGTGACCTACACCATTACCGTTACCAATACGACCAACGAGACCAAGACGAATGTTGAGGTCAAGGATACAAACAACTTCACGGGCGTTATCACGCCTGCCGAGAACACCAATGTCGTAAGCTATGTTGGCGACAAGGTTTGGAACATCTCCTCTATCGGCGCTGGTGAGAGCGTAGACATCGTCTACACCTACACAGTAATGAACGAGGATGCCCCGAACGATATGCTCGTCAATACCGCTGAGATGACTTATGTGACCGACTCCGGCAAGGTAACGATTCCCTCCAATGAGGTTGATGTTCCCATCATTCCCGAAGAGCCCACGCCTGAGCGTGTTGGTCCCACCGTTGTAAAACAGGCTGACAAGAGCATTGCAAACATCGGTGATACGGTGCATTACACCGTCACCCTGCACAACAATGACACTGTCGACTATGTGGACGCAGCGCTGCACGACCAGAACAACTTCAGCGGCGTTATCACGAATGTGAAGAATGGCACTCTGGAATCTGTCTCTGCCGGTTCTGCAGTCATCAAGGTCGGCACTATTCCGGCTGGCAAGACTGTCACGGTAGAATATGATTACATTGTGCTGAACACGGATGCCGGTAAGGGTCAAGATACTTACAACGAACTGAAGAATGTGGCTACGCTGCATTACTGGTTCGCTGATGAGGATAAGACCCCGGAGAACGAGAAGACGAAGCCTTCTAATGAGGTCATCGTCAAGGTTCCCGGCAATGATGTTCCCGTTCCTGTCAACCCGCCTGAGGGCAAGCTGAAGGTCGAGAAGTTTGTTGACAAGAAGAGCGCTTCTGTTGGCGATATGTTGAACTACACCGTTAAGGTGTCTAATGTCGGCGATGGCGAACTGAAGAATGTTCTGATTGAAGACTTCTTCGATGGACACGGCAAGCTCAACTACATCCCGACTGTCGGTGTTGTAGTAAACGGTGATGGCACCTACACTATCAACAAACTGCCTGCCGGTACATTCATGGAGCTCCGCTTCACCTATGTTATCGTGGAAGGCGATGAGCCTGAGGTCCTGAACGCTGCTGTCGTCACGACACCGCCCGTTGACCCGCCGCTCGAACCCACCAAGACGGCTGACAAAAAGTTCGCATTTGTCGATGAAATCGTGACCTACACCATCAGCGTGTATAACCCCGATACCAAGGCAAAGACGAATGTCACTGTCAAGGATACCAATAACTTTGTTGGCAGCATCAATGCCGCCAATACAGACAAGTACACCTATAACGGCGATAATACTTGGACGATTCCGGAAATCGGAGCAGGGGAGACCATCGACATTACCTATACCTACACGGTACAGAGCAATGATGAGAAGCTCCTAGAGAACAAGGCTGATGTGACGTATTCCGAGAACGGAGATACCGTGAAACTTGATACGCCGACTGTTGATGTGGTCGTACCCGATAAGGGCACTGTCTCCATCCACAAGGAAGCTGACAAGAAGATGGCAAAGCCGGGTGAGGTCGTCACCTACAATGTCACCGTTACCAACAACAAGGGCTTCGATGTTCACGATGTTGTAGTAACCGATGCTAATAACTTCGCTGGTGAAATCACTGGCGTTGACGGCGCAGATTACACCTTCGAGAACGGCGAGTTCCATATCGCTGAGATTGCCGCAGGCGCTTCGGTCACTCTGACCTACACCTACACGGTTGAAATTGGTGATGTGCCTACTCAGATTCTGGAAAACATCGCTACGGCTGATGTTCCCGGAACGAACCCCGAAGACCCGAACAACCCCGGTCACGGTAAAGACCCGAATAAGCCTATCGATAACGATGAGAAGATTCCTTCGAATCCTGTCGATGTTGAAGTCCCGGGTTCCGAGACCGACACCAAGATTCCTGACCTTGTTCTGACGAAGAGCGTAGACAAGAGTGAAGCCGCTGTCGGTGATACCCTGAACTACACGATTACTGTCAAGAACAACGGTAAGGGCGATGCCGAGAATGTCATGGTCAAGGACTTCTTCGACGGCAAGGGCACACTAAACTTCGTGGCTATGGATGGCGTTACCGATAACGGTGACAACACCTACACGATTGCAAGCGTCAAGGCTGGCGAAAGCGTAACGCTCAACTTCACCTATGTGGTAGTTGACGGAGATGCACCTGAGGTTTTGAACGCGGCAGTCATCACAACTCCCAAACCGTCCACGGATATTGTGAAGAGCGCAGACAAGCATATCGCCAAGGTCAATGAGATTGTTACATACACCATCACGGTGAAGAACAATTCCAAGGACACGCTGACGAACCTGCTGGTAAGCGATACGAACAACTTCAAGGGCGAAATCGAAGGCAAGGATGGCAAGGGCTACACCTACAACGGTGATAAGACTTGGACCATCGCAACGCTCGAATCCGGCAAGTCCATCGACATTACCTACACCTATACGATGCAGGCAAACGATGCTTCCGTCATCGAGAATACCGCCGATGTGCGTTATAGCTATAACGGTTCCGACTATGACATTCCGTCCAACCCGGTTGATGTTGAGAAGCCTGACGATGGTGTTGTCACCATCTTCAAGACGGCTGACAAGACCAAGGCTGAGCCGAATGAGGTCGTTACTTACACGGTTACGATTCACAACGGTAAGAATTACGACATCAAGAATGTCCGTCTGACTGACGCGAACAACTTCGCTGGCAAGATTGAAGGCGTAGATGGCGCTGGCTACAAGTTCACCAACGGCGAATTTGTCATTGACAAGATTCCTGCTGGCGGTGACGCAGTGGTCCGTTATACCTACACAGTCCAGATTGCCGATGTTCCGACCAAGATTCTTGAGAATGTTGCAACGGCTCATGTCCCCGGCAAGAACCCCGGCGACCCTGACGAGGAGATTCCTTCCAACAAGGTCGATGTTGAGGTTCCCGGTGACGGCACGCATGTTGATGTGCCGGAAGGCAAGCTCGAAATCGTTAAGAGTGTAGATAAAACGGAAGCCAAGGTTGGCGATACGCTGAACTACACGATTACGCTGACGAATGTTGGCGGACAGGCAGTCAAGAACGCTGTCGTCAAGGATTTCTTTGACGGTAACGGTGTCCTGAACTTCGTTCCGATGGACGGTGTGACGGATAACGGTGATTACACCTACACGGTTGCGAATGTGGAGAAGGGTCAGAGCATTACGCTCCGCTTCACTTACACGGTCGTTGCCGGAGATGCGCTGATGGTTCTGAACGCTGCTGTTGTGAAAGACCCGACGCCGCCCATTGACATCAAGAAGACCGCAGACAAGCATGTAGCGATGGTCGATGAAGTTGTCAACTACACCATCACGGTGAAGAACACGACCGATAAGACCGTTACCGACCTGCTGGTCAGCGATACCAACAACTTTACAGGTGCAATCACCTCTAAAGACAACGCCAAATACACCTACAATGGCAACCATACTTGGACTATCCCCAGCATCAAGGCTGGTGAGAGCATCGATATTCTCTACACCTATGCGGTGAAGACTACCGACCCCTCTACGCTGGTCAACAAAGCTGATGTTCGCTACACGACCGATGACGGTGAGTATGTCATCAAGGCAGACCCCGTTGAAGTCGTTGTCCCGAAGGATGGCAAAGTTACGATTGTCAAGAGCGGTGACAAGAAGATTGCAGAGCCCGGTGAGGTCGTGACCTACACGGTTACGATTCACAACGGCAAGGCGCATGACATCACCAATGTGGTCGTAAGCGATTCCAACAACTTTGCTGGAACGATTACCGGCACAAATGGTGTCGGCTACAAGTTCGTTGACGGACACTTTGTAATCGATAAGATTGCTGCTGGTGCAGACGCTGTTCTGACCTACACCTACACGGTGCAGGTGGCTGATGTACCCACTCATATTCTGGAGAATGTTGCCACGGCGCATGTGCCCGGCACGAATCCGGAAGACCCTGAGAATCCCGGACACGGCAAAGACCCGGATAAACCGATTGACCCCGATACGGATATTCCGTCTAACAAGGTCGATGTGGAAGTCCCCGGCTCCGAAGTCGATACTAAGATTCCCGAACTCTCCGTCACGAAGACCGTCGATAAGGCTCAGGCTAAGGTCGGCGATACTCTGAACTACTCCGTCACCGTTAAGAACAGCGGTGCTGCTGATGCTGAGAATGTAGTCGTCAAGGACTTCTTCGACGGCAATGGCGTACTCAACTTCAAGGCGATGGACGGCGTTACCGATAACGGAGATAACTCCTACACGATTGCCGCTGTCAAGGCAGGCGAGAGCGTAACGCTCAACTTCAGCTATGTTGTTGTTGAGGGCGATGCTCCGCAGGTTCTGAACGCTGCTATCATCAAAGACAAGACGCCGCCTATCGACATTGTCAAGGGAGCCGACAAGCACATTGCGATGGTAGACGAGATTGTGACCTACACGATTTCCGTGAAGAACACTACCTCCGAGACTGTTGAGAATGTGAAGGTCGTCGATACCAACAACTTCAAGGGCAGCATTGAAGCCGCAAGCGCCGAAAATTACACTTACAATGGCGATAAGACATGGACTATTCCGACTATCGCTGCTGGCGAGACCATCAACATCACCTACACCTACACGATGCAGGCTGAGGATGCCACCGTCATTGAGAACGTTGCAAAGGTAATTTACAGCAAGGACGGCACCGACTACAACATCCCCTCTAACCCCGTTGATGTTGAAAAGCCAGACGATGGTGTTGTCACCATCCGTAAGGCTGCCGATAAGACGAAGGCCGAGCCGGGTGAGGTCGTTACCTACACTGTCACGGTGCATAATGGAAAGAATCACGACATCGAGAACGCTCGTCTGACCGATACCAACAACTTTGCTGGTGAAATCGTAGGCGTTGACGGTGCAGATTACACCTTCGAGAATGGCGTATTCACCATCAGCAAGATTGCCGCAGGCGGTGATGTGGTTATCCACTACACCTACACGGTCGAAGTCGCTGACGTGCCCACGCACATCCTTGAAAACATCGCTACCATCTTCGTACCGGGTACGAACCCCGAAGACCCCGACAATCCGGGCCATGGCAAGGACCCCGAAAAGCCTCTTGACCCCGACACCGAGATTCCGTCGAACAAGGTTGACGTGGAAGTTCCGAACGGTTCCGAAGTTGATACCGATATTCCCAAACTGTCCGTAACGAAGTCTGTGGATAAGCCCACCGCAAAGGTTGGCGACACCCTGACTTACACGGTCACTGTCCAGAACAGCGGCAAGGCTGATGCACAGAATGTAGTCGTAAAAGACTTCTTCGATGGCAATGGCGTGCTGAACTTCGAGACAATGGCTGGCGTTACCGACAACGGCAACAACACCTACACGATTTCCACTGTTAAGGCAGGGGAGAGCGTAACGCTCCGCTTCACATATGTGGTAGTGGATGGCGATGCTCCTGTTGTTCTGAATGCGGCTATCGTGAAAGACCCGACTCCTCCGATTGATGTGGAGAAGGATGCCGATAAATATATCGCCAAGGTTACGGATGTTGTGACCTACACCATCACGGTGAAGAATACGACTGACGAAGCTGTCAACGATATCACGGTAACTGACCACAACAATTTCGCCGGTGCCATCACTGCTGAGAGCACCGAGCGCTGCACCTACAATGGTGACGGCACTTGGACTATCGGTCATCTGGATGCCGGTGAGACGTTCGACATCGTTTACACCTACACGGTGGAGACGACGGATAAGAGCGTCATGGAGAACACCGCAACCATCAAGTACACACACGACGGCGAACAGTATGAGATTCCCTCCAACCCCGTTGATGTTGAGAAGCCTGATGATGGTGTCGTAACCATCCGTAAGGCGGCTGACAAGACGGAAGTTGAGCCGGGCGAGACTGTCACCTATACCGTGACCGTACACAACGGCAAGAACCACGACATCGAGAATGCTCGTCTGACGGATGCCAACAACTTTGCTGGCGAAATCGTGGGCATTGACGGTGCAGGTTACACCTTCAAGGATGGCGAGTTCATCATCGACAAGATTGCGGCTGGCGCAGATGTGGTTATCCACTACACCTATACCGCACAGATTGCAGATGTTCCCACCGAAATCCTTGAGAATATTGCCACTATCCATGTGCCGGGAACCAACCCCGAAGACCCGGAGAATCCGGGTCACGGCAAAGACCCGAACAAGCCCATTGACCCCGATGAGGATGTCCCCTCTAACAAGGTCGATGTGAAGGTTCCGGGCTCCGAAGTCGAGACAAAGGTTCCTGTCATTGAAATCACCAAGTCTGTTGACAAGGCAGAGGCGAAGGTCGGCGATACGCTGAACTACACTGTTACTGTCTCCAACAAGGGTAAGGCTGACGCGGAAAATGTGGTCATTGAGGACTTCTTCGATGGCACCGGCACGCTGAACTTCATCCCGATGGATGGCGTCAAGGACAACGGCGATAACACCTACACCATCAGCTCCGTCAAGGTCGGTGAGAGCATCGAGCTGCACTTCACCTATGTGGTGACTGTCTCCGACGCTCCGCAGGTCCTGAACGCCGCTGTTGTGAAAGACCCGACTCCGCCGATTGACGTTGAGAAGGACGCAGACAAGTATGTTGCAAAGGTTACGGACGTTGTGACCTACACCATCACGGTGCGGAATACCACGGACGAGACCGTCAACGACATCACCGTCTCCGACCACAACAACTTCTCCGGCAGCATCGATGCTGTTGGTTCTGACCGTTACACCTACAATGGTGACGGCACTTGGACCATCGGTTATCTGGATGCAGACGAGGCTATCGATATTGTCTACACCTATACGGTCGAGACTACCGATAAGAGCGTCATGGAGAACACCGCAACCATCAAGTACACGCACGATGGCGAACAGTACAATATCCCGTCCAACACGGTCGATGTGAAGAAACCTGATGATGGCGTTGTCACCATCTGGAAATCTGCAAACAAGACTGTTGCAAAGCCGGGTGAGACTGTCACCTACACCGTCACGGTACACAATGGCAAGGACCACGATATCCAGAACGCTGTTTTGACTGACGAAAACAACTTCTCCGGAAGCATCTTCGCAGTTGAAGGCGCAGGATATCACTACGAGAACGGCATGTTCACCATCGACACGATTCCTGCTGGCGGCGATGTGGTCGTCCACTACGCTTACACCGTTGGTATCGCTGATGTGCCCACGAACATCCTTGAGAACATTGCGACGATTCATGTTCCCGGTACGAACCCTGAAGACCCGGAGAATCCGGGACAGGGTAAGGACCCGACAAAGCCGATTGACCCTGATACGGATATCCCGTCCAACAAGGTCGATGTGGAAGTTCCGGGTTCCGGCACGGAAACTGACATCCCGCTGGAAAAGAGCCTCACGATTGTGAAGAGCGCCGATAAGACCAAGGTCAATGTCGGTGAGACTATCAACTATCGCGTGGTCGTAACAAATACTGGTGAGGTTGACCTCGTCAATGTCTCCGTTAAAGACAACAACAACGGCGCAAGCCATATTGTTGCTACAAGCGGCGACGGATACACCTACGATGATGCAACGGCAACGTTCACCATCAACCGTATCCCTGTTGGCGAATCCTTCACTCTGACCTACTCTTATGTCGCAGTTGACGCGGATGCCGGACACGATGTCATCAATGTGGCAGTCGCTAAGGCTCCGGGTCAGAACCCCGAAGACCCTGAGAATCCCGGACATGGCAAAGACCCGTCCAAGCCGATTGACGAGGATGTTGAGAAGCCGTCCAATGAGGTCAAAGTCCCCGTTGTGAAGCCCTCTACGCCCGTCACTCCTGACGAGCCGAAACCCACTCCGACTCCCAGCAACCCGACCAATCCTACTCCGACTCCTGTTCCTTCTGAGAAGCCGACGAACCCGATTCAGGGTATTGTCTCCATCATCACTGGAAACAAGAAGACCGGTATTGGATTTGTGCAAGGTATCGCTGGACTGGCAGCGGTCGTCGGTGTCGGACTGATTGCTCTGGTGGTTGTAAACCACAAGCGCAAGAAGGACACGGATAACGACGAAGACAAACACAATAACGAATCCGCTGAATAAGCGGTGACAGAAAAGAGCAGTAGCTTGAAAGAGCTGCTGCTCTTTTTTTGTGTCATTTTCCAAAAACAAGGCAGAGAAAACGGGAATTTTCTTCCGTCACAACACAACAGAAAACGAATACAAAATCCAATGTTTATCCGCCAATAACGAACAGATTTTTTATATAGAACGCTGTTGACCGTTTGTGCGAAGTGAGTACCATAAAAGATACGATATTCATGCTCTATTCACATGAATTCCGGGTATTTGCGAAAAAAAGGTTGTGTAAAGCACCCTATTTCACAAGTATCACAGGCAGATGGACGACTCGCCCATCAGGATAGTGGTTGTACTTGCAGGTTTCCCCAGCTTGCCAACACTACTTAGCCACTACCCAGCCAAGGGGAACACTACCTCTTACATTTTGTAAGAGTGACTTACCGTAAGGCAACAAACATAAAAAATTTGTTGCCTTATTTTAAGGCTTAATTTAGGCGACCACCTATTTTCGAATAAAAAATCACCTAATTTTGCAAATATCCATATTTCCAAAACCACGTAAACCGACCACCCTCGATTTTGAATATGTTGACTACATAGAGAAGAACTCGTGGGTGGTGTTTTTATGCGATATAAAACGCATTGACTTTGCTGAAAAGCGTGGTATAAAGCGCTAAAAACAGCGCCCGTAATTTTTTGGTATACTTCTTGCTTTGCAAATGAGGCTGCACACTTACGAGCGGACAAGAGTGTATATAAATCCGTCTGCGGATATCGCAGAAAAACTCGCATAGTATAGGAGGACACTATCATGCAGAAACCCCGTAAGCGGTTTTTGAGTGCGATTGTGGCCGTCGCTATGTGCCTGTCTCAGTTTGCACCCGTAGCAGCATACGCTGCTGAGAGTGCGGGAAGCGGAATCACCCAGAGTGAGGAAGCTCCCAAGGAGACGGCACCCGATGCGGCTTCTACCGTCAGCTCTTCCGCTACAACCACTGCGCCCGCAAGCGATTCTGCTGCCAGTTCCAATGCCGCGTCAAGCGACAATAAGGCTCCGGCTGAGAATGCTTCCGAGGCTACAAGCACGGCAAGCGCCGATTCAAACACGGCTGTCGTTGATAAGACGGCAGCTCCCAGTGCAGATGAAAATTCTGACAGCACCGCTGCACCGAGCAGCACTATCAGCGAAGCAGCACAGGCGTTTATTGATGCGGCTAACGCCATTGTAAGCCGCAAAGATGAAATCCTGACCGCTGCAAACAATTTTGGTCTCGCCAGCAAGGCATGGCAGGCTGACAAGGAGAACGCGGTTCTCGATGCAATGGTTACACGCCGCTCTGAAGAGCTGGACGCTGTATACAACTGGGAACCCGTCGAGGATATGTATTATTCTCTGAGCGAGGATGAGCAGGTTGCTGACCCCGTTATGAGTGCATACCTTGACATGTCTGACCTGTATATGCAGGTTTGTGACCGCCAGGAAAACCCCGTCGACAACAGCGGTGTCAGCGCGTTTGATGGCGGCGGTGCTACTACGGTTGTTGGCAACTTTCAGGCAATCACTGCTGCCGAGACCGGTAAGCAGATTGCTGCAGGCACCAGCATCCAGTACACCAAGATAGGTGGTCAGGACAATGTCATCCGTATCCTGCCCCAGACCGTCACTTACACCTATGGTGACTCTTTCAAGTCCAACGGTCTGACGGTTGAGTACAGCACCTCTGATTCCCGTTCCACTCAGGAAATCGAGAAGGATATTCAGGCTGCTATTGACGGTCTGAGCTTCATCCTGTACGCTCCTGCCGATGGCGACGGCCAGAACCCCACGGATGTCCACTGCAATGCCGGTACTTATCCGACCTATGTGGACACCGGTGCTGTGAGCGTTACGGTGAACGGTCTGAACTACACCATCATCGACGGTTCCAACTTGGATTCTTCCAAGAACATCCGCAACGATGCAGGCGTGACCATCAACAAGCGCCAGATTTACATTGTCCCTCATACCACTTATGTGACGAAGGGCAATACCATCAGCCAGATTAACTACACCGTTATGGATACCAACGGTGGTCTGGTTGACGGCGACCTGCTCCCGGCTGATGTTCTGACCACGGAAAACTTTGATAAGGACACCACAGGTTCTTACAAAATCATCCTTGGTTCCTCTGCTAAGAGCAATACCAACTACAATGTCGATATTCAGGCGAACACCGGTGATGTTTACGTTGTAGTTTCTGAGCGCACTCTGACGCTGACTCCTGTCTTCGTCTTCAAGGGCAATGACGGTGTTACCACGACTGGCGCAAAGGCCACTCGTCAGTATGGTCAGGTGAACCCCGCAGTTGACTTCGTTATCACCGGCTGGTCCGATGCTGATAAGACCAACTTCGAGTACAAGACCAACAACGAGCACAAGTCTAACGCTGTTGCTCTGAAAGAGATGCTCGGCTTGAGCGGTGAGCCTACCGTGGTTCTGCCCAGCATCACTTCCGCTCCCGGTGGCTACACTGTCACGATTGGCAACATCCAGACGGATGCACCCATCAACGGTTATAACATCCAGCTTGCGACCGCGACATTTGAAATCACCAAGCGTAATGTAACCATCACAAACGACCAGATTGATGCCATCTACGGTGAGTCTGAGAAGAGCAAGTCTTCTACCATCACCTTTGATGCGGTTTCTTACAACGGTGCTGCTCAGGCAGTTTCTTCTGAGAAGCGCATCGTTCCCGGCAACACCATCACCGCTGATGATGGTGTGAACCAGTTGGTTGCGATGGTTCTGACCACCAGCCGTCAGGACCCCGACAACAAGAATGTTGGCGAGTATCCGATGTCTGTTGAGGTTCCGCCCGCATGTACTGCTTACTATGATGTCAAAGTCATCAACAGCAAGTACATCATCCATCCCGCGATGCTGACTGTCACGCTGAGCAACCTGTCTGCTATGTATGGTGCTGCTCGCAACGGCAAGATTGAGTCCATCGACGGTTTCAAGTGGAACGATACTCAGGATAGCATTGGTCTGACTGATGCTAAACTGAACTTCACGATGGTCGATGCTGCCGGTAATAGTGGCACTCCCACTACTGCCGATGTCGGCGAGTACAATGTTACCGCAAGCGTTCAGGGCGCTTCTCAGGAGCGTTGGTCTTCTGACTGGGACCCCAATGCCGATGGCAAGAACTATGACCGTTACGACAACTACCTCGTTCGCTTTGTTGACAGCAAGCTGACCGTCACCAAGCGCCCCATCGCCATCAATGTGATGGGTGGTCAGACGAAGGTCTACGGCGACAGCGATGCCAAGGGCGGCGTTGCTTTCACCCTCGACCCCGTCAACGGCAAGGGCGGTCGCGTTGGCTCCGACTTTGCTGGCTGCGTTGTGACCCGTGAGGTCGGCGAGACTGTCGGCTCTTACGCTTACAGTGATGCACAGTTCCAGAATGCAGAGATTGCTAAGAACTACGACATCACCTTCAACGCTCCCGACAAGTACACCATCACCAAGCGCACTCTGACCATCACCGTTCCGAACCGTGAGCGTCTGTATGGTTCCGAGAATCCCAGCGATGCTGACATTACCGGCGCACTGGAATACAAGAACTTCGCAAGCAACGACGAAATCGGCATCCATGATACCGTTGCTTCTCTCGGCGGCACTGTCACCATCAAGTATGGCGTTGACAATACCGTCGGTAAGCTGACCGGTGTCGGCACCTATCCCATCGTTGTTTCCGGTTACACCAGCCCCAATTACAACATCGTTTATACCGGCACCTACAGCGATGGTACGAGCGGCACGCTGACTATCAACGCACTGCCTGTTACCATCAAGGGTACTACCAACAGCGTCCGTAAGTACGGCGTTGCCGGTAAGAACACCCCCAGCTATGCGCTGTATGACGAGACCGGCTCTCAGGCTATCAATGTGGTTGACCCGCAGGGCAGCCCGCTGAACATCCACATCGACCTGACCAAGTGGGAAGACCCCACCACGGTTGTCGGCAACTATGAGGCTACCATCTCCTATGATGAAAACCCCAACTACATCGTAACGATTGCTCCGCAGGCTACGTTCCAAGTCACCGAGGCTGATGTCTCTGTTACCTTCAACGCCCTGCAGACTACCTACGGTGAGAAGAAGCCCGACACCATCGCCAAGGAAGTTTCCGTCAATGTGAACACCTCCGATGGTACTCAGATTTACCACGATGGCGAAACCGTCAACATCAAGATGGACGGCAAGGATGTTTCTCTGGGCGTTGTTCGTATCGCCGTTGAGGCTACTGCGAACGCTTCCGGTCTGTACGATGCAGGTTCTTACAACCTGACCTTCCGTCTGGATAACCAGCCCACGAACAGCGTTAAGCTGTCTGAGCCCGATGGTAAGAACATGCTGATTGTCCATCAGATGCCTCTGACCATCACTCCCCGCTATGGTCTGTCCAAGACCTACGGTGAGACTGACCCCAGCTTTGCAGTCAATGACACCTATGTTATCTTTGACTACAATACCACCAGCTTCGCAGAGCCCAAAGCTGACTTCGCGCAGGCTCGTCTGAGCCGTGAAGCAGGCGAGAACGCTGGCACTTATCCGATTTACAGCGGTGACATCTTTGAGCAGCCGATGGCGAAGAACTATCGCATCAGCTTCACCAATGACGTCCGCTTCACCATCAATAAGCGCACTGCCGTTATCAACCTGCTTGAGACCGAGAAGACCTACGGTGAGACTATCACTTCTATGAATGTGAAGGATTACATCAAGGGCGGCACCGGTCTGCTGGACGCAACTCCTGAGCAGGAAGCTGAAAAGGCAAAGATTCTGAAGGGCATTACCCTGACCTCCGGAGCAACTTCTGCATCCGCCAGTGTTGGCTCTTATGCTCTGAAAGCTATCTACGCACAGCCCGCTAACTACGACCTGACGGTGATTGATTCTACTATCACCATCACTGCTCGTCCCATCACCCTGACCTTCAAGAACTACGAGAAGGATTACGGTGATGTTGACCCCGCGTTCTCCTACGATGAGATTTCCGGCAACATCTCCAATGATGGTCTGAAGAAGAACACCTTGGAACTGACCACCGGCGCTCTGAGTGGCAGCCTGACCCGTAAGGCGGGTGAGGATGTCGGCGAGTATCCCATCAGCTCTACGCTGTACAACAAGTATGGCAACTACGAAATCACCATCGTGACCGGTTCCGGCACATCTGTAAATGTCGGTTCCTCCACCACCGAGCCTGAGGCTCTGGAAGTTGCTACCCTGACCATCAAGCCCGTGCAGGTCACCTTCACGGTTGCCGGTGGTTACAACATGACCTACGGCGGCACTGTCCCGACCTTCGGCTACACTGTTACCGGTCTGAAGAACAACGACACGGTTGCTTCTGCTTTCGCAGGTGCTGCTGTGTACAACATCAAGAATGCGGATGGTTCTCTGTCTGAGATTCCTGCACGTCCCGATGCTGGTGATTACACTATCACCATGAGCGGCTTGACCAACAAGGGTGCGAAGAACTACGACCCGATTGTCTTCGTTGATGGTTCTCTGCATGTCGATAAGCGCGATGTTATCGTGGTTGTCGATGCTGGTCAGAAGAAGGTCTACGGCGAGGCTGACCCCGAACTGACTTGGACTGCTACCGGTGACGGCTCCTACTATGTGAGCGAGGATGCCGGTGACCTGTCTGGTCTGAAGGTTGTCCGTCCCGATGCTGGCACGAGCGCAGGTGAGGATGTCGGTATGCACCCGATGATTATCGAGGGCACTGATGACAACTTCAACATCACTCGTGTGAACAATGACTTCGAAATCACGCCTGCCACGCTGCATGTTACTCTGGCTCCCCAGAGCAAGATTTACGGCGATGAGAACCCGGTTCTCTCCGGCGATGACCTGATTATCGATGGCTTTGTCACGAAGCCTGTTAAGGGCAACACGACTCCCGATAACACCGGCGTTCTGAGCAACGCTAACCTGACCTTCAACTTCACTGATGCTGAGGGCGCTCCCGCTACGGTTGCCTCTCATACCGGTGTCGGCAAGGTCGTTCCCGCTGGCGTTGAGAATGTCGCTGCCAACAACTACATCTTCGTTTACTCCGCTGCTGACTTTACCATCAACAAGCGTCCCATCACGGTCACGGCTAAGCCTCAGACCTCTATCTACGGCGATGATGTTGCTGTTGAGGATTGGTCCGATTACGGCACCGTGAACATTCTGGAATACACTGGTGACACTGCCAAGGCAGCTCTGGTCAATGGTGATATTCTGGAAGGCACGAACCTGTGTCTCGTCACTTCCGCAAGCCATGTCGGAGGCTATGACATCGTTCCTTCCTTCTCCGGTCTGGCTCACCGCGTCGGTCAGGCTTCTTATCAGGATTATCTGGTAACTGCTATGAACGGCACTTACACGGTCACTCAGCGTCCTCTGACTTGGACCATCGGTACTGTCGGTTCTGTCTACGGTAACGATATGGCTGAGCTGAGCAACACTCTGACCTACACTGGCGATGCCGATAAGAAGACCATTGTGAATAGCGACGACCTGAAGGCTGTCATCAGCATCACCAAGAAGGATGTTGAGAATGCAAAGGCTGAAGAGATTTCTATGAAGTCTGCTGATGGCGCTGCATCTCTGGTTGCCGAGAGCGTGCCCGAGTCCGTGAAGGACTACGGCGCTTACGATATGGTCGGTTCTTACGACAACGATGACTACCTGATTACGATTGTCAATGGCGTTTACACCATTGGCGAGCGTCTGGTCGAAGTCACTGTCACCGAGCCGAAGGATATCGTTTACGGCGACACCACCAACCCCGACTTCACCGTCAACGCTGTTGCCACTAACGGCGACGGCACGCACGGCGCTGCTGTTAAGCCCGATTCTCTGGGCCTGAAGATGGCGCTTGTTTATGCTCCTTTCGAGAACGACAAGACCACCGACAATGCACAGACTGCTCCCTTGACTGCTGATGCAAAGGCGACTCTGACTCCTGACATCGCAAGCGGCGATGACGGCGTGGAAAGCGACAGCCAGTTCAAGACTGAGAATGTCAAGAACGCTGGTACTTACACCTACACCGTTTCTTCCGACTACGATGCTGTTGTTGAGCAGAACTACGCAGTCACCATCAAGGTTGTCGATGCCGATAAGAACGAGGCTGATGGTCAGTTCGTTATCGCTCGTAAGGACCTGACCGTGACCCTCGACCCGAACCCCTCCACTAAGCTGTATGGCACCAAGACGGTTATTCCCGAAGTCAAGACCAGCGGCTATGCTTTCGACGAGTCTGTCGAGACCGTGAAGCTGCCTGCCTTCGAGCTCATCGTTGCTTCCAGTGTGGATGGCATCTTCGGCAATGTGGGTCTGACGAAAGACGCCTTCAAGTATGTTGGCGGTTCTTACGACAACTACAATTATCTGCCTGCTACCGGCGACCTCGAAGTCAAGCGTCTGAAGCTTGATGACGTCAAGGAGCCCATCACTATCACCGGCACTGTGTTCGATGAGAAGACCGGCAAGAACGTTGAGGTCACCAAGAACTTTGGCGATGACCTGTCTAAGCTGTACTTCAACTCTGTGGTTGAGGTTGCTGCTCCCGAAGGCTACGCCATCGGCACCAGTGATTCTCTGACCGATGCTGATTGGGCTGAGAAGATGGTCATTTCTGATAACGGCACGAAGGTTACTTCGGACTTCTATCTGATTGACCTCACTACCGGTGCAATCACCAGCGTTGGCACTGTAACCTCCTCCATCGATACCGTTGTTCCTGTAACCGTTTCCGCTTTCACCGCGAATGCTGTGGATGCTGCTACCAAGACCGACCTGATGAACGAGAAGTTCACCAAGTTTGAGACTGCTATCAACATCTTCATCACCGGCGAAGAAATCGGCAAGGCTCCCGTCAAGGAAGACGACAAGAAGACCGACGATACCGAGAAGAAGGATGACGCTGACAAGAAGGACGAGACCGAGAAGAAGGACGAGACCACTGATGAATCCAAGAAGGATAAGACGGTGGATAAGTCCGAGGCTGAGACTCAGCGTGTTGCTCACGGCAAGCCCACCAAGGACAAGACCGAGAAGCAGTCCGTCGTTGAGGTCAAGGCTTCTGTTCCCGCCATCTCCAAGCTGGACGGCGAGTACAACTCTGGTGTTGCCAAGATTCAGTATTACAAGGTCAATGGCACGAACATTGTCAAGGATACTGAGGGCAACTACACCTTCGATGAGTCCAAGTTTGAGACTGTCGATGTGAAGAACATCAGCAAGGACAACGGTTATGTTTCCTTCAACCTGAGCCCCGACTGGACCGGTTACATCGTGACTCGTACCGTCGATAAGGCTGGCAACTATGGCGATGTCCGCGTTATGTCTGTCAAGCTGGAGAATCCTCCGGCTCCTGAGACTCCTCGCGCTACCGCTACTCCCGCACCTGCTGAGGAGAAGCCCGCTCCGAAACTGATTGTTGCGGCACAGGCTCCCACCGGTGTTGGTCTGAGCGCTAACATCGTTATCCCCGTTATTGTCGTCGTTGCTCTGATTGCCGTTGGCGCTGTCGTCATCGTCAAGAAGAAGGGCGGCAAGAAAGAGGAAGCTGCCGAAAAGACCGAGGATAAGCCTGAGGAGAAATCCGAGGACGAATCCAAGGAAGATAAGCAGTAATTGGTCTGACGCCTACGATAAGTAAGGCTATCACCCAATAAGCTGAGCACCCCGTGGGGCAACCTGCGGGGTGCTTTTTTGTTTGAATTTTCATGAATAATCGTGATTGACTAAGTGGTAATACTGTGGTATAATAGGTGTATGCAAACGAGGGACATCTCTTTGCTATAACGCAAGAAAATGAATGATGCAAAGGAGAAAATATCATGAAGAGCAAAATGACCATGAAGAAGGGTGCCGCGCTGTGCGTGGCTGCTGTGATGGCTTGCGCCGCGCTTGCCGGTTGCAGCAAGAAGGATGACACCGCACAGAGTGGTGCGAGCAGCGCCGCCACAAGTGAGTCCTCTACAGAAGTTCTGGACAACAGCAAGCTGACGGAGATGCCGGACGGTGTCACGCTGAGCGAAGACCAGATGAAGACTACGATGAGCGCGTATGCCGCCTACATGTCTGAGGCGCTGGCTGCTGACGGCTACACCGTTACGGTCCGCTACGACGATGATGGTGTCCATTTCGATGGTTCCAAGACCGCCGATGACGGTTCTACCGTTGAGATTCCGGACCTGTCCAAGTTCGACGACCTGAAGTCGGCTTTTGCTTACCTGTACAACTGCGGTCAGGCTGACGCTGAGGGCAACCTGCTGGTTTCCACTTCTGTGTCTGCTGAGGAAGCTGCTGCACAGGAAGCCGCAAGTGGTGATGCTGACGCGACTGCCGATTCTGAGGATACCGATTCTGAGAATACCGATGCAGAGAGCACCGAGGCTGCCTCCGAGGAGACTACTGATGAGGCTCCTTCCGAGGATACCAGTGATGCTACCGCTGACGCTTCTGCTGATGCCGAGGTCCCCGCTGACGAGACTGCCGTTGGCTGATTGACGCAACCTATCTAAAGGTTTCACGACAAGTGTAGGGGACAGAGACATGGGAGACAAGAAGGTAGAAAAACGTTATGTAGCCACGAAACGGATTCCGGAGTATTGTCCGTTCGGCTCTGTCATGACGCTGGAAGTTGACAGCGAAAATGACGCCCCGGCGGTCTACGGTCGTGTCGTTGGCTTCCAGTATGAAGGCTCTGACGAAATCATCTCGACTATCGAAGGCGATGGGCAAAAGTCGAAGGACGAGCGGGTCTTTGACCGTCTGATGTTTGATGGGTTCCTCGTCAAGCACAAGACAAAGAAAGACCTTGGCAAATACGGTCCTTGTAATGTGACGGAATATGCAATTATGTATGAGGCGGAAGACTCCACCAAGCATAAGAACACGAGAGTGCATGGCATCCCGTCACCGAAAGCCGGACGCTTCGTATGCTTGTTTGAGCTTTACATGGTCACAGAAATTGGGGGAGAGGTCTTTGAACGGTATCTGACCATCGAGAAATCGACCCCTCCGGTGTTCCGATTCGTGACTACCGATTTTTACAGCAGCGTGAGTACCATCATTACAACGATGCTGTGCCGCAACGAGTGTGGATTCCAGATGCTGGCGGACGACAATAACATGAACCGATGCATGGCGAAGTTCTATGACTCGTTTGGCGAAAAGAAGAATATCATTTTCAACAACACCAAGGACCTCCTTGATACCATCATCTCTGTGAAACTCGTTGATGTGAAGCCGATGGAGGTTGCCGAAAACGCTATCGCAGGATAACAAGTCAGCATGGTGCAAACACCATGAGCAAGGCTAAATTTCATGTGCTTCGAAAGGATAGAGACGCTCTCCCCAAAGAAGTAAAGGGAATTTATAGCGGAGATGAATTTCCCGAATACAAGAATGCGAACACCTTGACGATTGGCGGGAAGACCTACATTGAAGGGCTGGACTATGAGGTCATTTCGTCAGGCAAACACACAAAAATCGAGGTGTGTCCGGCTTGTAAGAAGTTGTCGATTCTATATGCCAAGGGCATGTGCAAAGCATGTGCGCAAAGGACATTGTATCGGCATACGGAAGCAAAGCCAGAAAAAGCAGTAGAAACGCCCAGCCTGCTACACGAAGCGAATGTCGCGTTCCGACAGAAGTGGCCTGTAAACATCATTTGCGGGTTGGATAGGATTCGATATGACATCGACAACTATCCTTACACGAAGAAGGAAGAAACGAAAATCGTGAACGCCATCATGAAGATTGAGGACAAGACCATCACAGACTATCTCCTCAAACACTACAAGGATGGTGTACGATATTCCGATATGGCGACCGCTAAGAACACCAGCAAACAAAACGAACACGGATTCGGGAAACGCCGCCTTGCTTATGTGCGGAGCATCTTGAATCAACAAGGACTCCTAAAAGGGTCACGAAAATAAAAATCAGCACCCGTGAGCAGCTTAACCGGCTGGCTTGCGGGTGCTTTTTGCTTGGCAGGGGAGAGCAGGAATGCGCTTCCAGAACGAAATCAAAACGAAATATTAGCGAAAAGAAAGCGAAAAGAATTTGCCAAAATATGTTGCAGATAATTGCGAACTGCAGATAATGAGAGATGGGAAAGGAAAAAGCACCGCGCTCATATAGAAGCAGCGATGCTTTCGTTCTGTTCTGATGTCAGTCTTCTTGTTCCGCATTAAGCTCTTTCAATTGGTCTTTAGCTTTTGGAATGAAAGAGTTGTAGTTGAGCTTGTTGGGAACAGGGTTTTCGTTATTATAAAAGGTGTTTTTGGTTTTAAGGATAAGTCTTGCGGCAGTAGGCTTTACCTTGGAAACAATATGTTTCGAGTTGACAATCGCTTCGGAAATGTCATCCAACGCATCGGGACCTAAAGAGATAAGAAACGCTGCAAATTCCTGCGCATAGAGGTCGGCAACAGTTTGAGGCACAGCGGCTTCCTTTGAAACATCGAGGTCATAGCCAAAAAGGTAGCAAAACTGAGCTAGATAGGAAAAATAATAGGACCCGAATCGCACATTTGGTTGAAGGAATGTTTTTTGATAAGCACTGACAGGCATACCAAGCAAAGGGGCATATTCCTCTACGGAGAGACCTAATTGAAGGCGCTTGTACTCTATTAAAGCGTTCAAATACTTAGCGGTTCTTTCCGTTTCCGGCAGATAGCGACGAGCCTTCTCTTGAAGGGCAGAAAGCATTTCCTGCCGTTCCTTCGGAGATTCGGCATTCATCTTGCTGTGTAAGCCTTGAAGGTCAAAGACATCATCAATCTTATCACTTAACAAATTCTGTATGTTGTTATCCATCAAAATTCCTCCTGCATATCGTCGGAAATCGAGATTTCTTTATTTTTATAATACCATAAAAACGCAACAAAATCAATCATAAAACAGCAAATAAAGGAGAATGACAATGGCAGCTATCATCTATCTGGATATCGCAAAAATGCCGGGCGAAGACGGGAATGTATGCGTTCACAGCTTTACCGTGAACCCGCTGGCAACGGATAACAAGTGGAAAGACAACTATGAAGTTGCAGGTCCTATCGATACAGCACGACTCAAAGTGGCAGAGTTATGCCGTGTTACGGAAGAGATTGAACTGCCGAATGGCTCTCAAATCGTTGTCTTCACTACGAACGAATCCGTTACGGAAGACGGCAACCGTTTTATCTCACGGCAGGGACAAGAGCCCGTTCAGAACACAGACCTGTGGCAAAAGCTCAAAGCACTGTGCCAGGAACGAGAATGGCAGGTATCATTCGGCACGGAAGGCATCTTGTCTGAGCATGTACATGAGAATACTTGTGCATACATTTCGCACATGATGAGCAAGCTCGATTCTGTCGACCAGAATTCGGACTAAAACAAGTTGTTTATTCCTCAAATTTGTGGTATAATAGAGCCAAAGAAAGGCAGATATACTACACTAGAGCGAGGAAAATACAATGGCTAAACCGACAAATTCAGAAAGAATATATTCGGATAAGCTCCCGATAGTGCTAAAACCTGTTGGCTGTTCTTATACAGATGCCGAATGGAAGCGATATATACGGCTTTTCCCGGCAAATGGCTGGGGCATAGCGGACGAGAAAGATACAAGAGACAATGGGAAAATCAGTGATGTGGTAAAGCAAATCGCTGAAAAACACCCAAAGCAAATCAAAGCAAAAAAGTGCCTTTTGTGTGGCTGCATTGATAATGACACTTATAATGCTGCATGGGGTATGTGCAAAAGCTGCAATCATACCGTATGGAGAAAAGGCAGAAGCAAAAGAAACGCGAAAGTAATAGACCCTCTTACCGGCAAAGAAACAAAAGAATGGAACCGTGACAAAGAGCAAGCCACTTGTGTTGAATGCGGTGCGAAAGGAATTACGTATGTTTCTTTTTGCATGTGCTTACATTGCGGAAGAAACCAAAGCGCCCGTATACTGAGAATCGGCGGAAGAAAACGCAGACCCGCAACAGTGAGTCAAGTAGAAGTATACGAAAATAAACTGAATATGATATTCCAAAATGGACCGGATGAACTTCGAGGTGTAAAGCTCATTCGCTGCAAAAGACCATAAATTAGTTGAAAAGACATCCATCTGAGACGAAAATTGTATGCCCTGCACAAAAGCAGGGCTTTTTTCGTACCATGAATCGAGATTGACTAAGTGTAAATAGTGTGGTATAATAGGTGTATCCTGAAAACGAGGATAACACTGAAACCCACACCAAAAAACAACACACAAACAACAAAAAGGAGAACCAACAACATGAAAGATGCTGCGAAAAAGTTCCGCAAAACCTGCGAGAAATGCAACAAGCCGTTCAGTGCGGCCTCTGAGGAGGAGACGCTGTGCCGTGAGTGCCGTATGCGCGAGGACTTCGCCAAGCGCCGTGCGGAGGACGAGGCAATGAAGGAAGCCCGCATGAAGGGTGGCGAAGCGTTTGAGACTCGCACCTGCGTCGACTGTGGTACGGAATTCATCATCACGAACCGTGAGCACGACTTCCTTGAGAAGCGCGGCTATTCTATGCCGACCCGCTGCCCCGACTGCCGCCGTCTGCACCGCGACTTTGTGAAGAAGGGTCTGGACAATATCGGCTTGGAGAGCACCTGTGCCGAGTGCGGAAAGCCCCTGCAGTTCACGAACCGTGAGCTGTACTGGTACGCTTCTCACAACTACAAGCTGCCGACTCGCTGCAAGGATTGTCGCGTGAAGCGCAATGAGCATTTTGCGAAGGTCGCTGCTCGCCGGGAGAAGACTACCGCAGAGGAGCAGACGAAGACTGTTGTTCAGGCTCCTGCCGAGACCACTGTTGTTGCTGAGACTACCCCCGTCGCCGAGCCCGCCGCACCTGTCGTTGAGACTCCGGCTGCTCCCGATGTCAATGTTCCTGATGCTCCCGCCGCTGAAGTAAAGGAAGAGCAGGGCGTGCCGATGCTGTCCGGCGATATGAGTGCCGAGCCTGCACCGGTTCCTGCCGAGAAGAGCAAGGACGAGACCGTCTAATAAGGCGGCTCTCAGAACAAAGACATCAAACTGACGGCAGAGCTTCATATTAGATGGGGCTTATGCCGAGAAAGGGAGCAAGTTTTGGATAATACCAAACTCAAGGCTAAAAAGCCTAGAATCAAAAAGTCTTACTCGAACAGCAACATCTTCCAGAAACTGATGGTAGATGATGTTCGCAGTAAGATTCTCTTTACCGTTCTGTGTCTGCTGATTTACCGTCTTGGCTGCGGTGTGACGATTCCGTTCGTCAATACGACGGCGCTTACGGCGATGTTTGGCAGCACATCGGTGCTCGACTACTACAACCTCGTTTCGGGCGGAGCGTTGTCCCAGTGCGCAGTATTCGCCATTGGCGTATCGGCATATATCAACGCAAGCATCATCATTCAGCTTCTGACAGTGGCTATCCCCAAATTGGAAGAAATCAGTAAGGATATCGGCGGTCAGAAACAAATCAACAAAATCACCCAATATGTGGGCTGTGGGTTGGCGGTCATTACCGCTGTCGGTTACTTCTTTGTTATGAAGAACTACGGTGCAATGAAGTACACTTCCGGCATCTCACAGGTGGTTGAAGCCATTACGGTTATTGCCCTGCTCACAGCGGGCTCACAAATCGTTATCTGGCTTGGCTGGCTGATTGATGAAAAGGGTATCGGCAACGGTATTTCCCTTATCATCTTTACTGGCATCATTTCCCGCTGGGATGCTATCATCTCTCTATTCAAGAACTCCATTGCTATGGCACAGGATAAGGGATGGTGGTATTATCTGATGATTCCCGGCGTCATCCTGTTCGTTCTGGCAGCAACCTTCTATGTGGTCTTTGCGAGCGATGCCGAGCGCCGCGTACCGGTCCAGTATGCCGGTAAGACGATTGGCAGTAAGTCTTCTGCGAGTCAGTCAAGCTACATCCCGCTGAAACTTATCATGTCTGGCGTTATGCCTATCATTTTCTCGTCCACCATCTGCAGTCTGCCGTCGCTCATCACGATGTTCATGGACTACAACAAGCATCCGAAGCTGTATCTGGCTTTGGCGAGTTGGAATTCCCGCAACTGGGTCTATGATGTAGTGTATATCGCGTTGATTTTCGCATTCAATCTGTTCTACATCGACATTACCTTTGACCCCATCGAGATGGCAAACAACCTGCGTAAGAACGGTGGTAGCATCCCCGGTATTCGTCCGGGGCGTACGACGAGCGATTACCTGCGCAAAGCCTGTCATTCTCTCGCCGGGTCCGGCGCGTTCGTCCTCTCTGTGATTGCCTGTGTGCCGATTCTGGCAACGGCAGTCACGGGTCTGAATATGCACTTTGGTGGTACGAGCCTGCTGATTGTCACAGGCGTTGCCCTCGAAGTCATTGACTCGCTCAACAGCCAGCTGGTGGTTCGCCATCACAAAGGCTTTTTGTATTAAGGGGAGGGCAACATGGCTATCTATGAAATCATCCTGTGCGTGGTGATTCTGCTGGCTTCTGTTCTGGTCTGCGCCGTGACGCTCTCTATGGACAAGGCTGACAAGAACGCGCTAGGCGTTATCAACGGTCTGAGTGGTTCGCTGAGTAATTCTATGATGAAGAACTCGAAAGACAGCAACAAGAACTCCGCAAACAAGCTCGTTGCGATTTGCACGGCAATCCTGCTCGTCATCGCAATCGTGATGTTTGTGGTGAACGGTATCGGAGGGTGAGCACGATGAAAGAGAAACTGAAAAAGGCTAGGGAGGCAATCGTTTCCTTCGTGAAAGCGATTCCCGGCTTCATCAAGAAGACCCCCACGATGCTGCGCAACCTCGTGGTGCCGCGCAATGTGACGTGGCCCACGATACCGAACACGTTCCGTCGTACCGGCGCGGTGCTGGCTGTCAGTGCCGTGTCTGCCGTCATCATCGGTGTGATGGATGCAGTCTATGGTTTGCTGCTCCACATCCCGTTCATGTTTGGCTAAATGTTAATCGCCCCGGCAGGCTCTCATGTCGCCGGGGCTTTTTGAGTACAACTAAGGAGAAACAAATGCGTAAGAAAATTGCAGCAGCACTTGCTGTTATGGTGGTTGCAAGCGCCTGTCTGACGGCTTGCAGCAAAGCGGACATGGATGCAGCGACCGGCGAAACTGCTACGGCAGAGACTGCCACGGGGGAGACGGCTGCGATTGAGTATGACTTGGGACTGGACGATGACGGATACTTCCGCAACGTGACGGCGTCCAAGTACATCAAGATGCCGAAGGGTTATGAGAAATTTACGGTCAGCGAGGATGTCTACTCGGTGACGGATGACGCTATCCAGAAAGAGCTGGATGCCTTCCAGAACAACTACAACCTCACGAAAGAAGTGACCGGTCGTGCCGCGCAGAACGGCGATGTCGTCAACATTGCCTATGAAGGCACGGTAGACGGTGTAGCCTTTACCGGCGGCACCTCGGAGGATTATAGCCTCCAACTCGGCTCCGGAACCTTCATTGACGGCTTTGAAGACCAAATCGTGGGCCATAACGTAGGGGATTCCTTCGATGTGACCGTCACGTTCCCCGATGGCTACGGCTCTACCACAGACCGCACCACTGGCGAACAAAAAATCGAGCTCTCTAACAAGGAAGCAGTCTTCCATGTGACACTCAACAAGATTTCTGAATATAGCATGACCGACGCAGACGTTACCAGCATCATGAGCGGCAAGACCCTGCAGGACGGTACGGCCATTACGACCACTGCGCTGCTCCGCGATTATGTGGAAGAAAATCTGCGTTTGAATCAGGTGAGCAGCGATGTGCAGCAGTATTTCTTGGACAACATGAAGGTCAAGAAAGACATCGCGGAGCTGGTCGATATGAATCTTGAGACGAATCTGAACTATGTCAAGCAGGAAGCTGCAGCCTACGACATGGACCTTGAGACATTCGTTCAGACTTACAGCAACTATAGCTCCTCTGAGGAATACAGCGAGAGCCTCCGTTCTGATGCGGAAGATGGCATCAAGCTCAGCCTTGCAGCACAGTATCTTGCCGAAGAGCAGGGATACAAGCCTACGGAGGATGATGTGCGAGCTTATATTGGGACAAACTACGACTATGCCGCAGAGACTTACGGCAAAGGACCTCTGGCGCAGGAATGCCTCTACAACAAAATCATGGGCAGATATTGCCTTGATGTGTATGAGCGTTCTGTTGCAGAAGCGTCCAAGTAATTGGGGGTGATACCCATGCCCAAGCGCCTTATCCCTTCAATTCCGGAAGAGGAGTCCTTTGAGCAGACGCTCGTACCGGAGCGACCTGTGCAGCAGGAGACCTACGAGCGAGAGCAAGAACCGGAAGTAGACGAAACCGAGCTGGAAGACGATGAAGAAGATGAGCCGGTGTATGTGAAATCGGCAAAGAAGCAGCCTAAGAAAGGGAAGAGAAAGCCTTCTATCTGGACGGTGCTGCTGATTATCATCGCCATCGCTCTGGTTGGAATCCTTGGCTATATCGGCTACAAGGCTTACGACTATTATCATGTTCCAGCATACGAGACCGGCGAAATCTCGGACGATGAGGAAGAGCCGGAGGAGACTCCGCCGCCAGCTGTACCGGAAAGTGAGCCGACAACAACGGAAGACGAACCGGAAGCAACCCCTAAGCCTCCGTATTCTCAGAACCTTATTGGGTATCTTACCGTTCCCGGTGTGGACGTCACCGAAGAGCCAGTTTTGCAGCATTCTACCGATGATAACTTCTATCTGACCCATAACGAATGGGACAGAGAAAGCATCTGGGGTGCATATTATGTCCCCTCTGAGTGGGACGTGAGCAGCGTAGATGATTTGTACCGTGTGACTATCATCTTCGGACACAGTAACGGCAACAGCTTGCATATGAAATTCAGCGTTCTGAAACACTTCAGAGATGTAAACTTCGCAAAAGAACACCGCTATGTGTATTTTACTGTCGGCGGTCATCAGACGCGCTGGAAGATTTTCGCGGTGGCCGATTACCCCGTTGAGCCGACATACGTCATCGCAAACCCCGACGATGAGTATTTTCTTAATGAAGTCGCCAATATGAAGGCACTGTCCTACAACCAGTATGCTACGGATGTTGGGTTGGACGACAAGGTTCTCATCTTGTCCACCTGTTCCGGCGCAGATACCTATGAGACGCGCTTCATAGTGTGTGCAAAACTCGACGCGATATTTTGACATTTACCCAAAGAAAAGCGACCCTCTGATTTTTTCAGAGAGTCGCTATTTTTGTCGAACGGAAAAAGAGCCCCTACCGCAATTGGTAGAGGTTCTTCTCCACGCAGCCGCACGGGCTGCGACATTTTTAATTTTTAGCAGCCACGCAGACTGCTTTTGGATGTTATCAACGGTCTGAGTGGTTCTATGATGTTTCTTTCTTTCTTTCAATCTTATGCTTTCAATCTTATGCAGTCGCACGGACTGCTTCGGCAAAAGCACACAACGACTACATTTTTTACATAATGCAGCATTGTGCATCTTGTTGCTTTTGGGTACTGTAATTATAGTGTGTTGCTAATATTTTATTGATATTCACCTCCGTTTTCTGTATTCTTTGGTGCGAAGCTCACGAAAATTTTGTGTTTGCTTACGGTTCGCACCGCTTTTTTCATCTGTACCAATTATCTCACAATTGCTTGTTACAATCAATCTTGTATGGCGTTTATTTACACTTTATACATAATACTAAGCTATATACCTTCGCATGAACAGCCTCAACGAAACACAAAGAAGTATTGTTTTTTATAGGTAAAATGTTGCACGTTCGTGCGAATTGAGTAAACTTGAGATTATAAGGTCAAAGATATATCTAATGGCGGCAGCTCCGAATTTGCGGATGCCGCTTTTTTGTTTTTAGAAAGGATAATAAAATGTTGAACAAGACTTTGAAGGCGGTCAACAACGATTATAGTCGGGAAGATTTTGAGAATTTAATTGAGATGTTCCGGCAATACGAGACGCTTGTGCTAAAAGTGGAGAACGACATGTACATGCTGCGCGAACCTTCCGATTTAGGGGAGGCAGCGCGGCATCACGCACGATTTGTGCTGTACAGCGACTATTTTGCCACCAACTTGGTGGACTACGCTGTTGGAATTTCGGAGAGACTGGTTCATTTCTTTTCCTTGACTGATGGGTTCTCGAACCCGCCGCTAAAGTGTGCTGAGAAAATTGAGAGCCAAACGAATGATGAAATGCTGCAAGCCGTTAAAACTGCCATGAACGGTGTTGGGGGAGAGCTGTACGACCCATCTTGGGAGCTGTACATTGAGGCGGTTGTCAGAGACTGTACAGATGCACAGGACGAAGACGAGCGGGAGGCAATGAGTAGCATCCTATATGTTGGCGTGTACATGATTGCGTATGCACTGCAAGAGACACGCGAGGATTTTGCAGCGTACAATAGCCGCGACAAGCAGGTTGTCAATTTGGCGAGGCTCGTTTTTAATGAGTTGCTTGGTGTGGCGACGAACAAAAAGTACCCGTTGATGGGGTTCAAGGATGAAAAGTAAAAGAAAGCAAAGGAAAAAGAGCCCCTACCATAGTTGGTAGAGGTTCTTTCCCACGCAGCCGCACGGGCTGCGACATTTTAAGTTTTTGCAGTCATACAGACTGCGACGTGCGCTCGATTATCTGCCTTTCAATCTTATGCAGTCATGCAGACTGCGACACAGCGTTTTGTTGCTATACGGCAATAGGTTCGTCATTTCTTTCTTTCTTTCAATCTTATACCGTCACTCTAATTGTATGTCTATTTGCTACATTGCTAATATTTCATTGGTATTTACCTCCTGTTTTGTGTTTTTGTTTGTACTAATTATCTCACGTTTCACTGATATAATCAATCTTGCATAGCGTTTATTTACACTTTATACATAGTTCATCACAGCTAATTTTAACAGCATATTGCATTATAGCGTCAAAGTTACAGCATTTTGCTGCTATACGGCAATAGGTTTGTTTGACAAAAAGAGGTATAATATGAGCAACAAAAATCCGAAAATCAAAGGCATTCTCTTCAAGCACAGCGAAGATGACTATTCCATCTGGATGCCGGACCTTGCCAAAAATGAGGAAAAGAAAATCCTGCAAGCGCTGGTAGCCGCCTACGGCAACAATGGAACCTCCGTCCGGGGCACCAAAGAGGAAATCCTACAAGCCATCGCAGAGGACTTGTGACTCTTGCTGATTCGTGCGGATTGCATATCATTGGTCTTAGCGTTACTGCAACACAACAGAAAATAAGGAGAATTACCATGAAAAAATTAGTGGCATTTACGCTCGCTGCGGGAATGGTCTTGACCACGCTCAGCGGCTGTGCAGCCAAAAAGACGCAAGGCACAAGCAGCGGCGAAGCGACCAGCATTGTAGAATCTGAAGCAGAGGAAATTGCCGATACCGAGGATAAGAACGGTGCAAGCTCGGAATCGCAATATGATGAGCCGGACAATGTGGTTATCGAGTACGACGGGAGCAAACTCATCGATTTACCGACAGAAAGCATAAAAGTCACATTGCGTGGCAAGCAAATCCTGCCCGGCAGAGATACGGCGGAGACGCTGCAAGAGTCGTTTGAAAACACATTTGTAGACAACTCGCGATTTGCTGTTAACCGGTGGACTCCGGAATATGTTGTCGGCCCCGACGGAGAATTGACGGTCACAGCTCATTCAGATGATTTTAAGACTGAAGACGAGCCGGATGTCAAAGATGTTATCCCAGATTTGTACATGTTCAAAAAGATGAGCGCACTTTCACTGGAAGAAGGTACACAGTTCGAATTTCTCACCATGACGGAAAACTCGTCATTTGACGATGTCTGGAGAACAATGAGCCAGTACGGCGACCCGTATGAAGGGCATAACTACACCAAAGAAACGGATGAAGAGCGCGGCAGCCGCGCCGGAGTGCTGTGCTATCTCACCAAAGACGGGTATGATATCCAATTCAATTTTGATGGATTTGGGGAATATTTAAGCTCCGTCTTCATCTCATATACGCCTGGCGAGCTGTCTCGTCGAGAAGGGCTGGCGAGCCTGCAAGATAATCAGTAACAGAACAAAGGAACACAGCATGAGCAATCAGGACACCCAGAACGAAAAAGAAATCGAAGCCCGTATTCACGAAATCCTCATTGCATTTGCTAAGGATTTTCAAGAGTTCATCAGGAACAAGCCTCGTGCAGGCAAAGATGCTTATAAAATTGTGGACATGCACGACCCAAATGGACTCGATGCTTCCACTGTACGCGTCGTGTCTTTGAGCGATGAGAAGGCTGAAGAGCTGGCACTGGCATGTGTGAATATGGCTAACGCTATGCTTTGGCTGTATTATCACCGCAACCAATTCAAGGACATCGAGTTTCATACAAATGAGGAGCTTGGCACGACTGAATACATCATGCGTGTCCAACACGATTTGGACGATGTTGATAGTGCGCTGTTCCTCCCTGTGTGGAATCGTCTCGCTACGCACATTGCCTACGACTGTCAACCGAATGCGTTCGAAGGCAATGTCGAGCAAGAACAGGCAAATTTCGTCAACACATATTTGATGTTGTATGCTTGTTTGCGCAGCTTGAAGGATGGCTCTGCTATCAAACGCATGGTGGATAACACAGATAACGACCTCGAAAAAATCGGAAATCTGGCATACTACCTGTTTAACAGTAGTTTGGAAAACTATTACAGCGGCATCGAAGACTAACAAGCAGCCCCGTGCAGACACCACCATCTGTGCGGGGGCACTTTTTTGTTTGCTGCACAGGAAAACTTGCGAAAATATGCGAACTGACTACAATAAACATATACGATTAGATATTAACCGAGGAGGGAACAAGTTGAAACGACTTACTGCTTTTCTTCTCGCGGGGGTTACTGTATTGTCCCTCACGGGATGTGTACCGAGATACGCAGATACTGCTGCTGTAGAACGGAGAAATACAAGACCGACAACGGTGATAACGCAACAGCCAACAGAAGCTATGACGGGAGAGAGCGCGGAGAGTACGCCTGTACCGACGGAAGAACCCATCATCGAAAAGCCGGAGAACGTGGTATTTGCTGAGAATAACACAGCGCGGATTCAGATGCCGAGTGATACACTGACGGTTACATTTGAAGGCAAAGACATCAAGCCTTGCAATGACTCTGTAGGCACACTGCAGCAGGCTTATGGCGACCTGTTCACCGATAACTCTCACTTGAATTTCAGCCGTTGGGTGCTGGAATATGCTATCGGTGAGAACCAAGAGCTCGTGATTCACGGACCCGGTGGCATCTATAAGAGCGATGCTCTGCCGAATGCAAACAATATCATTCCTACCTTCTTCCAGTTTGGCGGACTGCGCAACCTGCAGGCAGAAGGCAGCATCCAGTTTATGTTCCTTGGCATTACCGAAAACGCCACCTTTGATGATGTTCTGAAGACGATGTCTCAGTATGGCGAGCCTGTATCCGGCTGGAACTACGATGAGAAAGCTGCCACAAAGAAGAACGACCTGACGGGTACGCTCAACTACTGGACGGATAGCGGTTACAACATTGAGTTTTACTTCGACAACTACGGCACATCTCTCACGATGGTGTCTATCGCGTATAATCCGGAAGAATTGGCAAATTTGAGCAAGTGAGTGCCGGTCACGAAATAGACCTTGCAGTAATGTGCGAATCGAAGTATAATGCTACTGTAATCAGAAAGAACTATCTTTCGCGAGGACTCCGTTAATGACGGCGTTCTCGTTTTCTTTTTGCACAAAAATCATTGC
>ERZ779649.71-NODE-71-length-86576-cov-5.406167_pt1 | contig 86576 bp, 110 predicted proteins | sample MGYA00511882_ERZ779649 | MGnify/ENA primary metagenome ERZ779649 (study PRJEB29588, sample SAMEA2157793) | human gut metagenome | biome: human gut; feature: human-associated habitat; material: faeces | place: Denmark | collected 2008/2010 ... | reverse complement strand
AGCGTCGTGTCCGGCCTCAAGCATTGCCTGATGAATATTCACTTCAAAATCGCACAAGAGATCTGCACATAAGCTCATATCCTCTGCATCGATTTCTTTGATGCCAAGCTCCTTGATTGCGCTTGCAACATCAGACGGCCCCCAATAGACCATTGCTCTGTGGTCGTCGATATCCAACAGGTCAACTGGACACCCGATGGATTCCTCTACGACACTTGCCGCTTGATCGAGCAATTCAACTGGAGTGCCGCCATCTCTACACATCATTTCAATCATTAGAAAACAACTCCTTCTTTTGGTTTTAAGTCAGCTTTGAGCATTGCCATCATATCAACACGATACTTTTCGTTGTACCGAGAAATCACCGTGTCGACCGATTCTTTTTCTACCATACGGTAGTAATTCAGCCTGCCATTAAACTGCTGCAGGTCTTCAAGATCCCACGTTTTTCCTTCTTTCTTGCAGACGATGTAATTAGATGCCATCTTCTTGAAGTCCTTAAAATTGCGCCATCCGACTGTGATATCGTTATTGGCGTTCCACATCAGACCGAGCATCCAGTTTTCGCTCGAATGCCGATTGCCATAATGCGTTTTTTCTTCATTCAAAGTAAACGGAGCATTGATTGCATCCAACGTCTCTTTGATAACATCCTGCATTTCCATCGGATCAAAACTCAAATAGCAGCTGATGGTGATATCGTCTGCATATCTGGTGTATGTAAAAGTGCGAGAAATGCCGTCTTTCATGGTATATTTGTAAGAAATCTTCTTGTTTAACATATAATCAAACGGGATCATCATAACGTTCGTAATCCACGGACTGATTGGCGTTCCCTGCGGAAGACCGCCGTTCAAGAAGCACAGACGCATCGCTTTGGTCAGCTGATTGTATCCATTTCGATCTTTCATAATGAGAGAAAACGGATAAATCTTGCTGAACATGCTGTAGATAAACTCAGGAGTGGAGCTCGGGAAGAATCCATGAAAGTCAAACTTGACAGCCCAGTTATTTTCATAGGTGACGATCTTTTCTTTCCCAGTCTCACGATCTTTTACTGTATATCTGTGCCCCGCCTGATGCTTTTTAATCGCACTCAGCGTGCCGCGCCCGTTGATATATGCGTGTGCTGCCGTGTGATAATCAGCAATCATGAAACTTTTTAACAGCGTCCGCAACTCAACCAACGCATCGCTCAATTCATTGGTTGGAGCATCAATCGGACGAACGCCACCAGTCTTCTTAGGAATTTCAAAGTGATAGTAATACGTCGACAGGTCATGTACTGCTTCAAGACGAGCATATTTCTGATTAAATTCCGTCAGCTGTGTGATCATACTAGTGACATTTGTGATAGCCACCAAACGATCATTCAAACCCTCGCGCTGTACGGTTCGAGTAGAAGTTTCATCGCCACCATATTTCAACTGATTCACATCAACGACTCCGCTAAGAATTTCGTCAAACGTAATCTGTCTTGTTCTCGGTGGATTCCAATAAGTAACGTACATATGTTTACCTCTTCTTCTAAATCGTGATCTAAACAGTGGTTGTTAGTGGATGCCTCCTCAGGGGAGGCGCCTTCAGTGGATACCTTCCTGGGAGTTTTGCATTTGAAATCGCTCGCGGGTACGTATCTTCGTTAATTATTTCGACTAACAGATCTATATACCTGCAGAGTCGCAGGGCGCGGCCGGTCGATCACAATCACGGCTGACCGGTGGGGCGTATATGCTTTTACCTTTACGAACCTGTCGGTCAGCCGGCAGGACTGTATATTTCAACAGTAATTCATCACGATTTTTTTATTTATTCTTTATGCAGCCGTAACGTTAAAAGTGTACGGATTTGCAACGATCATTTTCTTCAAAGGTGCGATATTAGTCGCAAAATTGATAAAGTTTGTAACCGCCAAACAACACACAAAACGAACAGTCGGGGCAAGACCCTGAACGATACCACATGCGGAAACCGGAGTTCCAGCCTGCGCATCTTCATGAGAGAAATTCATAGAGTTCCATAAATTCTCTCGATCTTTTTCCTTGCTCCAATCTGCTGCCCAGCACTGTGCATCATGGAACCCAGTGCGGATATCAAACACGCCCTTGATATTCGGATTGTACTTGTTCGCTTCCATGAACTGCTTGCGAATTTCGATATTATCGACTGCGAGGAATACATAACCGCGAATCATCTCGCCCTGCCAACCATTCGGCTTCAGAACGATTTCATCTTTGGCATCAGGATTGATGGCGCAGATAATATCGCGAACCGCCTCGACTTTTGGAGCCTCAATATTGTTGGCGAAGAACATCTGGTTGACAATATTCTTGCTTTCAACCTCGTCCATATCCCACAGCGTGAAATTCTTCAGGCCATACCGTGCGAGAAGTTCTGCCACAGTAGAGCCAACCGAGCCACAACCAATAATGTGGATCTGGCCGCTGATATCATCGGGATTGAATACCATTTCAAGCTTACTCAGATTCATTTTGTAGTCCTTTCTTTAATTGTCATACGGGAAACAGCTGGAATTCCAGCATGCATCAAGATCTTCTGGATTCTCCTTGTAATGATTGACCAATGGATATCGAGTCTCAGATGCTTCCTTGACTTTCGGAGCCGCTGCACCAGTTACCGTCTTGATTTGTGGCACTGGCGTTTGTGTGGCAACTGTTTGCGGGTACGTTTTTTGCGGCGTAACTGCTTTACCATAATAGGTGCCTGCTCCATAAGCTCCGTAATTTGCGACGGTGCTTGCGACGTATACAGGGCGCTTTCGAACTGTTTTGTCTGCGTCCTCGAGAAATCGAGTCGAGTCAAAATCTCCAACAGTAACCTTGACATCGGCTCCCTCATAGATGACATTGTCGGCCAGGTCAATGACGCGAACGTTGTACTGCCGCTTCTTGTTCCAGATCATAAAAATCTGGTAACTCGTCGGCTTGAGTCCGTCAATGAATCGCCACTGATCCTCCATATCGCGGCTACTCGGCGTTACACCGAAATCGACATGGCTGTGTCCCTGAAATCTCAGGTTGCGAATCGTTTCAACAGGCAGCGCCTGAAACCACTTTGAGAACTCTTCCTGATCGGTGTCTACGGTGGTGCCGGTTACAGTCTGAGGGTACAGCAGAATCTTGGTAATCTGAAAGTGCGTCTTATCGATGCGATTCACGATGCCTCGCCATGCGACCTCACAATCGAAGTGATCAATCAATGCAAACATCTGAGAATACGCTTCATAGGTAAAATTCACCTCGACAGCATCCTTCTTAACAGACGCAAAATTCTTCTTGTAGGAGAAGGAATCCGTCTTAACCCTACCGGTCTTATACAGCTCCTGAATGAACTCTCGTGCCATATCTGCTGCAACCTGCTCCGTGATGTTAATGGGTTTCATCTTCAGCGACCTCCTTCTTTGCTGCTTCTTCTGGTGCTGCTGCGCTCTTCTCGTTCTTAAGAATGTCAAACACCTCTGCCACCGTGTACAGGTTGCCCGCATTATCCTCGATACACTTACGAGTTTTGATATAGGATTCGTCAAACAAATCGTACATGAGGTCGCTTACAACGGTGCCATCCTTCCAGTTGATGGATGCGCTTGAACCAATAATCGTAGTCAGGACGCCAATGTAATCGTGTTTTACACTAAGCGCATTGAGCATCTCTCGGTAACCGCTATAGCACGCATGCCGATCGATATGGGGCTGACGAATACGATCCTTCATCAAATCAGAGCGACCTTGCATATCAGAACCACGAACTGCTTCAACCTTGCAGCTGGAATACAGTCGCCATTCACAGTAGGTGCGAATAGCGAACCGATGGGTCTTCCAAATTGACACAAAGAAATCTTTCGTAAGTTCCGTGTCATACGGCGAACGCTGAAAAATATAGCTTCGACTATTTGCCTTTTTCTCAACACAAGTGCGGAACTCGCCTTCATCACAATCGTTCAGCGTGCCAACATAACCAATAGAGATTCGATCACTATTGGAGTCAAGATAAACCAGCGTCTTGCAGCGCTTCAGGAAATTAACAATTGCAGCTTCGTCATCCTCAGTGCAGCAAGCACGGTCCATGACCATAGTAAGTTTAAATTGAGCTTCTTCAAGACTTTTATTTCTCTCACGGATAGCGTTATATTTATCTTCGATATCATTTTGGATTTCACGAATGTATCGCTCCTGCCGAGAAATTTCGTTTGCATAATCCTTCTTGCAAAATCCCTTCAGAGCGCCACGCAACTTCTTACCATAGAAATCGCCGGTCTCGTATGCCTTCTCCATGTATTTGCCGAAAGCTTTGTTGTCCTGATCATAAAGAGTACGCAGCATCGCCTTCTCATCATCAGTCAACGGCTGATCAGCGAAAAGCCACGGCATCAGGTTGGGCAAACAACTCGCCGCCATGTGCATAGCCTGAATCAAATTCTTCTTAGCACAAACAACGACAACGCCCTGTTTCTTTTCGTTCTGATATACATAGACGTTTCCATTTTTATCGATATACTGAGCTGCGACATCCATGCTCTTCCAACCGACAGCTTCATAATCCGCATTATACTTCTTGAACTCAGAGATAATGGTATCTGCTTTCTTATCGTCGATTGACTGAAACATGATGCCATACTTCATCTGATTGAAAGCATTATCTTCATGAACGAACATGTCCTTAGCGAACTTTTCGTCATCGCCCATATAGAACTGCTGACAATCAATAATCGACTGAATGCAATGTCCTCTCGAAATAGAATGTTTAATGCGGTCATCATTGATCAGAACGCGCAGTACAGACAACACCACATTATCGTTGAGATTGCTGTTGTCACAATTCAAAATCAACGGATATGCTTCGTTGCAATCTCTCGAACCGATCTTGCTGAAATAAGCTGTGAAAGCCATATGTATTTCCTCCTATTTAATTTCAAAGCCCAGATACTGGACACATATAAGGCAGACTTTAACCGGCCTGCCAGCGGTTGCAGTGTTTAGAATATCGTTGTAACCAATAACGAATTCAACGGTTTATTTTCGAATTAGTGCGATTAGTTCATACCAGTCGCATTGTCGTGCTTGGAGATGGAAGCCAGATACACCTCATCGCCGACGCCCAGCTCAGACAGCGGAGTGTTCAGCTGTGCCACCGTCAGAATGCAGCCATCCAGAGTGCTCTGACCATTTGCGTAGTTCACGCCATGCTTTGCGAACACGTCCTTCGGGGTCATGCTGGTAGCAACAACGTCCTCGATCTTGTCGTCATTAGTGGTAACCCAAATCTTAATCATAGTATGTACTCCTTTTTAATTTGAAAAATATCGTTTACTCGTTAAAATGCCGGACGTATTGCACAGGAACATCCGGCGTGGAACCTCAGCGGCGCTCTTACTCGGCGTCTGCGTCCTCACCATCGATAGTGATTGCAGCATTCATGGCGGCCTCATCAGCGTTGATGGACTCCATAGCGGCTGCAATCTGCTCCTCGATCTTGGTACCGTGAACGATAGTCAGACCGATCATGTCGCGAACCCACTCCTTGATCTCTGCCTCGGACTTCATGCCAGCAGGAACAGGGCGGCTCAGAGCGGCAACCTTATCGCCAGTGACTGCATCCTGAGCAAAAGCCACGCCGAACTTGCTGATATCATCCTTAGAAGCAACAGCAATGGCGCTCACAAGCTTCTTCTCCTTGCCCTCACCCTCATACAGCTTCAGAGCCTCGGGACGGAACTTCTCGACCTTCTTCAGGGTGGCGACATCGTAAGCAGAAGTGACGAACAGGGTATTGATCTTAACATTAGCCTTCATGATTTTTTCTCCTTTGTAATTAAAGATTGATATGTAAACGGGCAACCACCCGTTGTACCTTATGCGGTTTGCAGTAGCTCCTTCATATCATCCAGAGCTTCGTCCCATGTATCGGCCGACTGAATAAACTGACCACTATCCGCCGATACAATTTCATAGTGGCCGTCGACATACTTGATGTTCATAAGCATCACCCCAATTTACTTCTTCTGTTTAGTGGCAAAAAATAAAATCACAGAAGTGATTTGCAAATAAGTTTTGTTGGACACGGCTCCCAAAATCTCTGCGGGCACCAAGTAATCGTTGTTTCTCCACTCTCAAATGGATCTAACATCTCTACAACTGGGCAAGCTCCATCAAATCTTACGATGCGCCCTCTTTTGTGGCGATTCACATCGGTTCTAGACACTTCATTGCCGATTCTTACTAATTGTCCAACATGTAAATCGTATTTCATACAACTGTCTCCTCTGTAATTGTCCATGTGTGACGATAACCGGTTGAAGTGTCTTCAACCACTGCACCCCAACTATCAATCGCGGTATCTAAGGTGTCATCTGCATCGTCTGCATTGTCCGCCTTATGATCATTCAAGCATTCAAGGAACAACTTTTGCATTCTACCAACAGCGTCTGCATGACTCGCATAAACATGTTCCACGCCCGCAAATGCCCATTCGTCGGGATTTTCGACACAGTCATAAAGGACATAAACCTCCATACTGGCACCTCCTAATCAAAGCATTTCACAAAACTCGCCAAGCTTGATCCACAGCCAATATGTACTCTGATCCATCCGAACAACATCAGGGACACCGCGAATAAGCGCCCACTCATGCGCTCTCTTAAACAAACTTGCACACGCCGCTTGTTCCTGTTTGGTAAACTGTTCGTTCCAGAGCCTACGGCGAGTGCCACTGTTCCAACGAGCGCCTTCCCGAGTTTCGCAAACAAACATAAACGGAATCGTCTCGAGAACCTCATCATGTGACATGATGATCATAATGCTTAGCTCCTTTCATTTTCAGTTGTAGGGCTGAATTCTTTTACTTTGTCGACTGCATAGTCGATTACATCAGTGACATATTCAGTTGCGTTGTTGATATTATCTTGTGTAAACATATCAGCAGCGAGCATCTTATAACAAGTCTTGGAAGAAGGAGTAAAGACAAGGACTAATAGACTTACAATTGTCACAATTGACACCTTGACGGCAGTCTTGCGTCCCTTTAAGACGTCTTCGTCCTTTTCTCCATAGCGATCGCGAGTTTCCAGCCAATCAAACCACAAATAACCAGAGATGGCAATAAAACTAATAGAAGCGAAAAGCGCCAAAATCTGAATGGTGTCAGCCATGCCAATCAGATAAAACACCCACGGACTGATAATAGAATTCATAATACTTTGTTCCTTTCATTTTTGTGTGTTGATATTCGAATATGGTGCTACCGACCCGACTCGAACGGGCACGTTGTCGCCAACAGGAGATTTTAAGTCTCCGGTGTCTGCCATTCCACCACGGTAGCATATAAAAGAAAATCAGAAACAGCCAACATTCGTTTTACGTTCCAGTTTACTGGCTACCTGAAGGGTATTCGTCCGACAGCTACTCGGCTTGCACCTTATTTCCCTTCCTATTTGGCTCAGCATCATTTACCGGTGTGATGCCTGTCGTTTGCCAATGAACGGCCAATCCCCGATCTAGCTGGAACAACTGATTTTCTACTCCTCATTTTGTTAGAGACCTAATGAGCAAAGATGTCTACCTACACCGGTTGTGGACGGACTTACCCGGCTGGATTTGCATGTAGGAGTCTCAAACCGTCGCACACAATGGAGCAGCGAATGGGAGTCGAACCCACGCCATCGACTTGGAAGGACGATGTACTAACCGTTATACGACCGCTGCATATAAACCCGGCTTACTACGCCTTATTGCCACAGCATGCGCCATGGAGCCAGGAATAACAAGGAAGAAAAGAGGTAAAGCCCGAATAGGAGGAATGAGACCCTATAAGCGGGCATCGGAGTGACTGGTTGGACTTGAACCAACGGCGCGCAGTTAGCTTGCTGCTCTACCATCTGAGCTACAGCCACATAAGATACTCGGCTTACAAAGGTCAACTGCACTCTTTCAAGTGAGCCGAGAATAATTGACGAAGAAATGTAAAAATGGACCCCTTTCGGGGTGGTATCTCGCACAGGCGCGGCCGGATCTGACCGCTAAAGATCCTACCCATACGAGATTGGTGTCGGTAGTGAGATTTGAACTCACATGCACTTAAGCATCTGTCCCTAAAGCAGACGTGTCTCGCCTATTCCACCATACCGACTTATCAAGAGCAGGATTGCGTACCTGCTACGACTTGTTCAGTCACGGTGATTCATGTCTGGAACCCATGAGCCACTAAGCATCTGTGAGGAAAAGGAGATTTTTGGGCGACGCAACTCACCCATGGTGTTTCGGATGGGACTTGAACCCACATGCTTTCGCAGAAGTTTTTGAGACTCCCCTGTCTGCCGATTCCAGCACCGAAACATACTTGCTCGTCTTTCCGAGCTGTCACACAGTTTTTAGATCTTGTGTTGATCTCAGGACACGGGTTTAACGTCTCCGTTCCGACTGGGTCACTTCATATCGTTCAGTACAGGGATGCTGGCATCGCCGCCGACATAAGTAGGAAGCTTACCATCCCACTTTTCATACATCTGCTGCTGAATCAGCCGGTCAGTCAGAGACTCAGAGATGATTTTATTCGCCTCGGCTTCTGCGTTCGCCTTGGAAATCTTGGTCTGATTCTCAATCTCCTGCGCTTCGTCATTGCGCTCGGCCACAAAGGACTTGTTAATAGCAGCCTGAACAGACGCATCGTCGTACTCAATGCCATCCTTCATACCAAGGACAGTAATCGTGATACCGCGCTCTGCAAAATACTCAGTCACATCCTTGCGGACATATTCCATGATCTCGGCCTTCTTCTCAAGGATCTCATTCATGGTGTACTTGGCGCACATTTCAACAAAATCAGCTTCAACACGAGCGCGGATTTCAGTATCCATAATTTCGGAGAGCTGCTTGTTGTTGTAGGAATACAGGAACTTGACTGCATCATTTTCAGTGTAGATCTGAGCAGAGCAGTTCATACCGACGGAGAAGCCAATAGACTCCTTGCTTTCGGCAGAGATGGACTGGTTGACAGTGCTGGTGCCACTATCCTTGCCCTCGGACCATTCACGAGTAACAGGAGTTCTATTGACGACGACCAACATGTTGTCCGGAACCCAAGTACCAATGATGTCAGTCGGCGACAGATGTCGCTTCGAGTAAGTAATATACACCTGCTTGGCTGCCACCTTTGCCTCGGCGAGCATTGCCTCACTCTCAAAGGACGCCTGCTTTCCCCCACCCTCAGAGAGCGAAATCAGAAATGCAGTTTCATGAGGTTCAATTGTATACACCTCTTTCTTGGTACACCCCGTAAAGGTCATCGCCATCACGATTGCACACGAAACCACGAAAATCTTTTTGAACTTCTTCATTCGTTCCTCCTTTTAACTTTTGAATAGAATATATACTACAACTCCAATCGCAAGCGACAGAGCTACAGATACCGAAAGGGCCAGCTCGCTGACACGTCCGTAAAGAGAACTTATACTTCCTGTCGCCATTTGAACAAGTGAGATGTGCCGTAAAAGTTTCTCGGAAATGGCGTCGAGACTCAAAAACGAAACAGCCGATGCACAGACTGCCAGCAATAAATCTTTATGTTTTTTCATGACTTGCCACCTCAGAATCAAAGATATCAGTGTACTTGGTGTACAGCTTACCATTATGATAGTAGGTGTTGTAATCGCACTGTTCAATGTACCACCAGCGTTTCTGATGACCGGCTTTCAGAAAATCGTGCAAATGATAGGTTGGCTCGTAGTTCTCGTCCACACGCTGCCGGAACGAAAGCTCGTCAATTTGGTCGGACGTCTCAACAAAGTCAGCAATTCTATTGATTTCGTCTTCGTCCATTAAATCGTCTACGACATAGACAACACGAACAATCTCATTGCCATGACGGCGAATTTCATCCAACTCATCCACACTGTGCAGATGATACACGACTCGATCGAACTTATCAAATGGGAACAGTACGGTCTCATCGTTGTTGTCACTATCAAAGTAACTCGTGTGTAATTCGGTCTTACGATTGAGAATGGTACACATTGAAAAGAGACCATTCCACCAACGCTGGTGAATCCACCAATGATAAAGTGGATCGCCGCCACCTGAGACAGACACCCAATTACAATCTGCACACTCATGAGTAAGTGCGCAATACAACAAACCACAAGAAGAATACTCTTCTGTCGGCGTCATCTTGAGCTTGTTATTGCGGACGATACACTCAGGGCAGCTGTAATGGCAACCGAAGTTCGTGATGATGCTGAGATATTTGTCATCCATTTTGATTTACTCCTTGTTAATGGTAAGCTGAATAGACCAATAATCTCTATCGTTTCCAGTGTAAATCAAAGAGTCCAAAACTTCTGAGTGCTGATCACACTCGTGATAAATCTCTGGACCATGGCTCTGAAGCCATCCAGACTCCACTCCGAACTCTTTAACGATTTCTCCTTCATCAATGACTGCGATGCTATCGGAAGCCTTATCTTTCGCTTCTTCAATCATCCATTCAACGATTTCTTTGATATTCAGATTTGCCATGATTCATACCTTCTTTCAAAATGTTACTAAAAATGGTGCCGGTAGCAGGACTCGAACCCGCGCCTCTGTCTTATCTGGACCAAGGGGTATAAACCCAGTGCTCTAGCCGCTGAGCGATACCGGCATAAGAGAGGAGGATTTAACCATGTAACGATATCGGCAAGGAGCAAACGGGTGACGAACTCATACCGCGCAAACATGTTCCTTCATAGGTTACTCCTTTACTCATCTTCGTCTTCCACAACGTAGATTTCGGAAATTTCTTCGTCGCATCCATGATTCATATTGTTGTTTTCCCAGGCATCCTTAGCGAGTTTTTTTGCCTCATCTTCAGACCCTGCATCAATCCATTTAAAATACGACTGACTTGTAAATACGCTTACAAGATATCTTTTCATTGTTTTCACCTCTTTATTCATTTCTTGTGTATTTTTATACAATGGTGAGACGTGAGGGATTCGAACCCCCGTGAGGTGTTATCCTCATTACCCGGTTATGAGCCAGGAGCTTTAACCAACTAAGCTAACGTCCCAGAGAGGAGGGTTTAACCCATATAACGACATCTGCGAGGAGCAAGCGGCTTACAAAATCTGCGCAATACTCGGTCACATCAGTGGATACAACCAAAACGGCTAACGCTCTCGACTTTTGGTGTCTACCCTCAAAGACTGCCCTTTCTAATTGACTCTCCGCCAGTTTGGGCACCGAACTGACTAGACCACAATCTCAGGTCATCCATTAGCCTACACATGTTGTCCCCAGACCATCACTCCACGAGGAGCTACCCCGTCGCAGTCTGTTCGCACATTTTCGGTCAAAGCGTTATGAACACATTGTATTCACGGTGGAATTGCGCCACCCAAGCGACTTCGCACTACACTACGCTGCCGCATCGAACCTAGCTGGAACCCAACAGAATCGAACTGTTGTACGACCATCGGCTCCATATAAAGCAGGGTTATCGTACCTGCCAGCGTTTTCAGCCACGCAACTTAATCCAAAAGATCGTCAGCCAACACACAACAAAAAAGAGAAGGACAAGTCGTTTAATTTTGCACAAGGAGAAAGGAAAGCCTTGTGCTATGGTCCAAGTGGTGGGGCACGATCCCACGGTCTCTAGTTCCCAAAACTAGCGCGATACCAACTTCGCCACACCTGGTTATATGCCGGTCTTTCCCGGCTGTCAGCCCCAAGGGCCATGGAGGAAGTAGATAGCTTAGATTGATGCCGCCACGATCTTTGCGGCCTCCTTAAACACTTTCATATTCTTGTCAGAATATTGGAAGATATCAGGAGTACACTTAGGCGGCTTATTGTAAGAACGTACATATGCTTTACGCATTCGGTCCATCTTGACAACGCCAATCGTGTCGTAAATCTTTGCATAGGTGATCCAACATCCAACCGTCTTATCGCCTAATTTCTTGGCAATTGGCTCAACAATTGGAAATGTGATGCTTTTTACTTTCGTATTGCGGCGACGAGACTCCTTTTTCGGCTCATCAACCGCAGGAGCTTCGACCGCCGGTGTTTCAGCCGCCGGTGTTTCAATCTCAACTGCGTGAGCCTCGGCCACAACGACCGGTGCGGGTTCTTCAGCAACGACCTCAGGAGCAGGTTCTACCCTATGGCGAGTAGGAATCATATCAGCAGGGATCATAGGCGGCTTCTTGGTGAGTGCCGACTTAATCCCCTTTCGGGCCTCAGCGTCATGCTTTTCGTTCTCATATCGATCTTTCATAATCGACATGAAGATTGACTTCCATGTTTCGCTGTCCTCGATGATATCCAGGCCGCTGAGGTTCTTAATGTCACCTTTGTAGCCAACCCGCTCAACATACATCCGGCGCTCATCTTTGAAATACCAGCCATAGTTGCGGCCGATATAATCATAAGCCTGTTTCAGAACCGCATTTAGTGTCGAGCCAGACATGCGAGCGATAGAGTTTCCGAGCTTATAAATCTCAGTCCGCCATTCGCTGCGTCCTTTGTATGTAGTGCTGTGGGTTTCCTTTGCGGCGGTTGTGGCAGTTGTGGCGGTCTGCTCAGGCTGCTTCTGCGGCTGACCCATCGAGATAATCTTTCGTTCCAGCTGCTTACAGACGAACAACACATTGTCGAGAGCGTTGCGGTCCTGTTGGCGGGCGGCTTCGAGAGCGTCCATCTTAGAATGAATCTCCGTCAGCGTCTGAATCATCTGGTCGAATCGCTCCTGCCGCTTGAGCTCAGCTTGATTGGCTTTCAGCGATACGGTTTCACCCCGCATCAGAGCGACGATCACATCCCAGCAGAAATCCATGAAGGCATCTGCTTTGGGCTGAGTGCTGTAACGGCAGATCTCCATGACACCACGCATATTATATACGTAGGTTTGCTGTTTTCCACCAGGGGTAATCAAATTGATTAACCCTGACAGCGGGTCAAGACGCTTGGCATTGCGCTTGTGAATCGTTCCAATCGAAATTGAAGGATTCTTATATTCCAACGCCAAGCCGATCTGCTCACGTGTCATCCAGAAATCATCCTGAGCTCTGGTGTGATCGACCGCCGGATTCTCATAGACCCGAATGTCGAGTGTGCCGAATTTTTTTGTATCCGCCAGCACCAACGTGTTTTCTACTTTAGCATTCATTTTTTCCTCTTTCTCATTTACTTCTTCTGTTTGCACGACTAGATTAGCACATCCACGAGCAGATGTCAATCGTGATTATTAACAGAAGAAGTAAATATTTTTTGTTTCTTTTTTGCTATCATCGAGATCTAAAGATATACTACCAGGTTTTGTGATCCGCGTACGGGGCGTTTAAGATGTCGAGGCTGGGCTTCGGCGGGTACTTGTGCTCGCCTGTTTGGTTGCTTCGCCAGGTAAAAAACTTCTCTTTCTGTCCCGAGTTTGTGGGTTGGACCCTGGGAAGACGGAGTTCGCTCAATCCCCGCTACTCAGTGGCACTGGCCACACTATTTGGTCGTCGACTCACTCGCCTGACGCCTGTCCGCCTCTACCCTCCTTTCATCTTACCTTTTCGAAACTGTCGGTCATCCGGCAGCCGTAACTGAAATACGTATTCATCTCGATGTCTTACGATAGTCTTACGATAACTGTCTTGCGGTACTTGTCACGAGTGTATTCGCCTAAGATGTGTTATCGAACGCGGTCATAATATCACCTCATTTCGTACATATGATACATACACGATGTCAATCTTACAGTGCACACGCTCTCTAAGGCGGCTAGGGAACCCTACAACGGCTTTTCCGTTCTTCGTAATGAAATTCCATTACAGCACATCAAAACAGCGTATATCGCCGCCTATGCCGTTCTGGCGACGTGTATCAACATCAACTGTGTTCCACGACATCTTTATCCGACCACATCGAAACATAAAACACAGCTCCACCGAGATCCGACTTAAGATGCCCCTCCAAGCCACCAATAGTGTTTTTGATCTCGAAAGTCACCTTGTCGCCGTTGATCTCGAACAGATGCCCATCTCGCTTACGCTTGTTACGACAAGTGATAAAGTCCTCACCAGCCGCGCCCTGCTCAATCTTGACCCACTTGGTCGGAACCCGAATCAGAGCGAACGACGAATCGTCACCGCTCCGAATCGAAAACTGATCGTACTGTTGGACAAGCCCGACGAACTTATCGAGGGTGAATTCATATCGGCCTGGCTCAAAATTGGTCATATTGGTCATAAAGGTTTTCTCCTTCCCTGCTTTCTGCTCCGCTGCTTCTTCGCTTTCGCTTCCTTCTCGTTCTCCCTGATGGTTCTTTTTCCCTTAACAATCCTTTTAACTCCTATAATCCTCTTACACATCCATCACTATCACATCATCATCACTACATCAAACATCCTTTTCTTTTTCCAAAATTCTTTTCGCCGTCACTCGCTCATCGCTCGCCACGGCTTCAAATCAGAGGCGCTTCGCGATTGGACTTCGCCCAAACCCATTCGTGATTTCGTTTCTGATTTTTTGAATTGTGAATTGAATAATTGAATAATTATACATTTCGTTGCATATCGATCAATTCATCCAAACTGATCAAAATATATAGCTTTCCAGCCTCTATTATACAACTACTTGATGTTTTGGTCAAGTGAACTGGCGTAGTTTTTGAAGATTTTACAACTGTATGGGGTGAATTAAGTAACGCTTAAATATGCTTAACTAATGCGAATTAGCCCTGCTCCAGCACCCATCTTCACACCGATTGCGCCGAACTCACTGAATTCCGGCGTATTGTAATTGACGGCATAGATACAAGGACACATATTTTCAATGTCGCCCCAATCCCACGGCCATTCATCTTTCTCGTCGCTGACATAAAGCAGATTGTCAATGACGCCGAGCTCCTGATGGAATGACCGGATCACACTGTACACAAGGCAGTCATACTGTTCTTCAAGTTTGTGAACGGCTGCTTTCTGTTGATCGTTCAGAGCGTAAAATGCACCCCAAGGCGGCTCACTAGACAACGGTGTACCGTCGGCTTCAAACAGCTCAATTGCTTCATGCAAGAATCCAAACGCTTTCATTCGCTTGATGGCTTCGGCACGCTTCTCTTCGATTGATACCTTCATCAGTTATCACCTCCAACGATTTTGATTGATTTGATAGAGTTATTGAGGTAAACTCTTTTACGAAGCGTTTCCAAATTATCGAGAACTCTATCGAGCTTGCGCCAGATGTAATACTCGTAGTCGCTCATTCGACTGACAGGAGTGCCGACCAGTTTTTGGAGCAAAGCTGCGATATCATCGTCAACAAAGTCCAGCCGGAATGCTGCCTCGCCCGGCTCCCAAACTTCGCTGCCACGAACAGATACATCGTATGTAACTTCGATCGATTTCATTATACTTCACCCCTTTCAATCAACATTCTCGCTGTTTCTTTCAAGATACAAACGCCCTGTGCACAACTCGCCACATCAATATCGTTTTGTCTATACAGCATCCAAATCCCGCCAAAGAAACATACCGGATCTCCAGCAGTATAACCAGCTGCATTCTGCCACAAACCCAGACCAGTATTATTGAACAACTTGTCCTTTTTGTAGGCTCGCCGCAGCTCTTTCAGTGAAATAGGAATGTACTGTTTGACCTTATCCAGACCGCCCAGATAATCGATATAACGAGCATAAATTTCACGATGATCGAGTTCTCTGCCCGTTCGCTTGTCAACAGTATTGCAAACGATGCCGCATGCCTGTTCGAGTGTCATTGCTGCGTCGCCTCCTTACTACTCTTCGAGTGTGATATCATCGTGGCCAGCATCTTCAAGCGGTTCATCCGATGCCAGCGCAATGATTTCATCAATATTGTTTTCGATCAGATATTTTACATCCTCCAGTCGCTGATCCAGAATTTCTTTCATCTGGGTTCTGACTGCTGTTTCGCCGATATATGCGTAGTTGCATTTCAGAGCCAGAATCAGATCATCGAACGTGACAGGATCAAGAATCGTATCACTGGTGAGTAGATCTTTGCCAAGTTTCCAACGTCCTGCATCACTCATATAATGTCTCCTTATAAAACTCCAAGCGTTCGGAAAGCTCTTGTTCGTATAATTGATCATAATATTGATCTAAATATTTCTGTTCATAATCTCGAATTTCATTTTCGAGTTTTTGCTTTTCTTCTTTGAGTCTTTGTTTTTCTTCAAAGAAAGCATCGATTCCTTCTTCGATAGGATTATCTCTTAATGGTTTCATTAGGGACTCCTTATACGCTACAGCGTTAAAACCTCCTGAACTGTACGAACTCGCCATCAGCGTAGCAAGGAGAGTAACACTCAGCGTAATCAGAAGAGCAACACTGCAAGTCACGATAGTTGTTTACGAAGGTGGCCACGAAAACAGGTTCACCCTGGATGATGATTGCTTCCGGCTTCAACTTCTCAATTTGTTCGGCCATCTGCCATGCCATATGTCTTACTTTGATAGATGCGTCCGTAGTGGAAATTGTAGGCAATGGCCCATCATGAAGAACGCCATCCGTACACAACTTGCGAGCTGCATCGAGCTGAGTGTTGGACCACTGGGCAATAGAAAGTTCAGTCATATTGAGAACCATACTGCGTAGCTCCTTTCAAATCAGGTCACGAATAGTAATTTCTGTGAAACGTTCGTACTGTTTGTTTTCTGCACCTTTCCAGCGATAAAGCACATACGGAACCGCTGCTTCTTCGTCGATCAGCACATCGTAATTACTTGGGTACTGAGTTGCTTCCTTATAAATGGCACGAAGGACATCGAGGGCACCCTCAGAATTCTTATGTACAGACTGAATGCTGTGGTCGTATTCAGCCCAAGAGAACTTATCGTTCTGCATGTAATAAGAATTTTCAACGATATATACAGGTACATTCATAGTTGTGTGCTCCTATCATTCCATCTCGATCTTAACGCCACGATATTTGCGATTTCGATATAACACATTAGCCGCCCACTTTCGTGCACAATCGTAGCTGGCGAATGCACGGTGATATGTTTTAAAATTCAGCCAATTACCTTCAAGTTCCCCATAAAATGTAATCTTGTAATGCTGGAGTCGATAGCCAGCGTCTGCATAATCACCCATGCTGCGGGCCCTCACTTCACTTCTCTTGATTCGATCTGAATATAGCGTTCGAATTCATCGCCGTCCAAATTCTTCCAGCGATAATGAAGATTGCGGCCATCAGCATCAAATTCAACGTCATAGCACTCCGGGTCTGCACTCACCGATTTTGCCATCTCACTCAGCATCTTCATTGCACGCTTGCAACTGCTATAAACATCCCCATTGTAACGATTGAACATCACCCACGGTTGACCTTTGGTTCGCTTAGAATAGGAATTATCTAAGATATGCACCATCATTGTTACAACTTCCCCCTTATTTGTTTTATTACATTTACTGCTCATATATTGGATGTGGTTACGTCTGCCCCGGTACCACCAGTCGCCCGGTTTCAGCCACTGTTTACATAATAGCTTTATAGAAAAATATCAATACAAAGCTGGCCGGCTGCGCCAGATAGGATTTTAAACGGGTGCTATCAGACCCGGCCTTAATATACTCGTAAGGACTTAGGAATGCGATTGATTGACTTGCCATTTATTAACGCCCTTATACAGGTTTTACATATTCATTAATGACTACCGCCAATCAATTTTGTAGCGATCATAAAAGAGGCCGCTGACTTTTGGCCTCTTGAACGGTGTCCAGAGGGGCACCGAAAGTCTATTCGTTTCATCAAGTATATTGTTAGGCGTCAAAACAGCTTGTATCGCCATCCCATGAAATTTCGCTCAGTGGAGCAAGACGCGACCCCTGCACCAAAGACCACTCCTAGCGAGCGGTAACTGATTTTACAATTCAAGCTATAAATCCTCCTTTCGTTTAGTTTCGCTCACTTCAAGTAACACCCTCTAGTCTACTTTTATCATTGATTAATCTGCGTGGCCTTTGCATCAAAATCAAATCAAATTTCACTAGAGCGGTGGAGCGCCCTTCTGTTTACGCTGCTGCGTTCTGGGCTTGGGACCAGTACCAGTTCTGCAGAACCAGTAGCCGCATTAAACCCCGGCAGCACAGCTGTTGCACCACCGGGGTTCCCTCTGCGAATACTTTTTGTTATGATATCATCCGCGACTTCGTTATGTATATAGGAGATTTCTGGAAATCGCTTTACTTGTTTGTGTGTAGTAGCACCATTACATAAATGCCACCATGTTATTTATCGCAACAGCGATAATCACAATCACCGCTGTGCTATACAAAACGAATTCGCACGGACAATCCAGATAGACACCTACGATGCCGTTTACCAGATTTTTCCATGCATGATACAAGCCCCGACAAATTCGATTGAATCGCGGGAACTCATCTAGGTAATAAAAGCCACGACAAATCTGAAGCCCAGCATATGGAACAACAAAGATTCCAACTGTGACCCAGATGGCGCGGCTACAAAGCTCTTGCCATTCAAGCATTTTCTGCTCTCCTTAGATTCTGATGAAATCGTCGATATAGTGGCGCTGTCTGCCCAGATTGAAGTACGGACGCCCACTTGACGTATATTTGACTTGGCGTGTTCCACAGTCCTCAATCGTATCGCCGTTGTTGATACCTATATGAATGCACTCATCGTCACATTCGTAGATTTCATAACCTCCGAGATTCGATATGGGACACACTGCGATTACTTTAGGCGAACTGGTTTGCTTTGTGGCAGTAGTTGGCTCGACTGTGAATTGTTCCGCCATAATTAGCACCCCCGTTGTATCTGCGGTCGTAATTCATTCGAGCTCTCTTGCCAAACATCTTACGACTGCTGCGTGTCATATCGTGATCGCCATGTACAATGAAGCCGTGACAGTTTGTGATGGTTGCCACCAGACGGCAGTTCGATTCAATATACCGCCACATCTTTTCCTTGGGCAGCTGGTCATACGAATGCTCGGTAAGGAACCCCATTCTTGCTCGCCGGAAAAAGTCAGGGGTAAGTTCGCGATCGTTGATTTTGACAACCCGAATGATTTTGATATCCTCATTCAGAACCACACCATAGAGGTCGCCAGCCATGGTTTCATAGACTTCACTGACGATCATACGGCTACGCTCCTTTCCGCAATCAAACTCTGAAACAGCTTGCGACCTGCTTCGCCCATATCTTCGGGATACAGAATCGGCTCACGACCATTGATTTCAGCGATGATTTCTGCACCCATAATGTCGAGCTCAGCAAGGAATGCGGTCATACTCAGCCCGCCGTAATCTTCCGGGTTGTACTCGTCAGCAAACGGCCAACCAGTTTCACAGGAATCCATTACGGCTTCGATACTTTCGTCACCGTGCAAATGGATCACGTTGATAAGATCATCGCGATAATAGACAAACACAAAGATATCCCCCGCATTGTCTTCGCAAAAGAAGTTGGAATACATCGCTGCGCCTCTCAGTCTCTCTCGTATGATTTCACGACGGTGTTTTTGTGTGTCAAGGTCATACGGGAAAGATTCGATTTGGCAATCCCCTTATCCAGCATACGAATCGTCTCGTATGCCTTGCGTGCCCCATCCTCACGAGAAAATTGGGACGCCGTTTCGAGACCATCCTTGTACTGGATTGTAACAATCCATACAGTGCCGTCATCCACGATACGCCCGGCGGTAGGACGCTCCGGCTGCTGTGCCTGCTGCTCCTGCGCTGCCTGCTGTGCTTTTACGGCCTGCTCCTGCCTGCGCTGCTTTTCAGCTTCTGCACGGAGACGCTTTTCTTCTGCATCAATCATGACGCCGATTTCTTTGACGTCATTCATGATTTCATTTGCAATATTTCTCGCCATCTCGCCAGCCTTTTCGCCAACGAACTTATCAGCCAGCCCGTCGTAAAGCCACCAGTTATTCATAGCGGCTTTCTGAGCATAATTGAGAATTTTCAACTGAGTCATAATATTTACCTCTCTTTAATCGACATCACAATCAGAGAACAGCACGTCCTCGATATAGTCATCACTAAAATCATTCGGGGTTCCATTTGAATTGATAATAAGAGTTACACGATCACCTGGATTCACGGGGCAAAATCCGTTAAAGAACCAATCATCTTCGAACTCGTCCACAAACCAAACAGTGCTCTGGTCGGGGTATGTTTTCATTGCAATCGCGCCAAGCACATAATAGCCAAACGGGCCCACGATTACGTCATCATAAGGGCTTGCGATGGGATTCACAGCAATCACTTCATCGTCGAAGATATTATCACTTGTTCCCATATCGCTGAACACTGCTTTAACTTCTTGCCCAACAATAAAGGAATCTGAATCGGCATCGAACGCCCACAGTTGGTCTTCATCATCAAGGATGGTAAATCCGCCATCGGCTTCGCTCCAGATTGTGCACATCTTACTGTATGTCTCACTTGCATGAGCTACAGGAACAGGGATTGCGAAGATAGTTGCAAACAAAATCACAGCCATCAGAATCACGGTCATCCCGCGAAGAGTTTCGTTTTTGGTTTTCATATGTGCCGCTCCTTTCAAGTCAGTCGTTGTTATGAATAAGGTCCCATGCTGCATACGCGCCACCGATAAAAGACAGTGCGATAACGATCGGGGGGAAGTATTCGATAACTGCAAAATACCACCACATAATTTAATCCTCCTTATTTTTGAACCAAGGATCATTTTCATACAAAAACTCGACAGCGGATTTCAGGTCACTGAAGTAGTGACCTTGTGTCCATGTCCCATCTTCTTCATCGTAACAAAACGCTACGACATAGGGGCAAAGCGTATTCTTTCGTTTCAGCAGAGTGTACTGCCCACCCTGCTCAATGATAGTGTTGGACGCGTTCTTGCCGCGCATAACGCGTGGCATCTCATGTCGAAGAACAGAATACGTGTGAGTCTTGTTCACTTTCTGAAGTCGTGCCGCTTCTTTTTTGAGCCGTTGGTATTCGTTGCTTGCTCCGTGCGAATTTTCACACAGAGATGCTTCGACGATACTCAAAGCATTCAAGTCAATCAAACAAACGATTCTCGTGGTTCCCATAACGTCGCCCCCTCTTAAAACGGCATTTTTGCGTTCATTAAACACTTTCGTGCGTAATGGAGCGCATCTGCCGCGCTGTTAAAACCCCGTTCAACGGGGTAACCATCGTAATCATGTAACGCGGCCAGGTCGAACAGGCCGTCCCTTTCGTCCCTAACGTTATTAGAGACGTATACAGTCTTAGAATACGCGGGATGGCCTGTGGGATAACGATACACGACAATTTCGTGACCATTTGCAACGGTTTTAAAAATAATGTTGTCGTTCATTTTCGCATTCTCCTTTCATCCCGCCCAGCACTTGGCAGAGCTTTCATAGTGGACACCCGCTTCTTCAAGGGCTTCACTATAAATTTCCGCCAACTCTTTGTCTCCAAACATAATTGCGATATCGAGGGCGGACTCGATTGCAATAATTGCCATGAGTTACACCTCTTTAGCAAGGGCGGCTCAAACTCTTGCATCCGATAACATGGCCAGCTTCATCACGAACTTGTCGTCCGGGAATGCGAAGATCCTTGCGGTTCTTGCACGCATTCGCCACGAGAGCAGACACGACCAGAATTGTTTCGGGCTCTTCTGCTGGAAGTCCTTCGACATCACCATACACAGTGATTTCATCAGGGACACCGTCAACCATAGCCACTACCGTGTAAGAGGTAGCCACACGAGGCAGAATACCGCTTGCAGAAATGGTGCGAATGATGTCACCGTTATCGGCAACAAAAGAAATCTCATGAGGTGTGCAATTGATAATTTTCATTTTCTTGTCCTTTCGTGTGTGTGTGTAAATGCCCGTTGATGGGCGTACTGGTAGCGGTATACTATCTTCCCCGTGACCGCCAATCGCACGGTATAAGAAAAGAGGTAAAAGAAAACGCCAGCACTTAGCCTAGCGGCGTTTGAGCTGACGTTGTGGTTGGTTATTATTATTTGCCACTATTTACATGAACACCAGGATTCAATGGGCGATGGTCACTATTATCAAATCTCGAACCAATTCCATTTCCATCCATATAACATTGAACTTGACCAATGTCTTTAATTTTGCCGTTCATTTCAATAGTTTCTCCGTAAAGAATGCGGCTTCTTACGGAGTATTCATGTGTGGTCGTCGGGGCATTTTGGTATTTTAATTTATACTTGAACTTCCGAATTGTGTCGGGATTTGCTGCCTCCTTATGCCAAAACTCAGATTCTTTTTTCATTTTGTTCTGGTCAGGAGCTACCATTTTAGTTTCCCATTTGTAAAGCAGAATACATCCCACTTTCGCGGCCTCGATAACGTGCTTTACGATTTCTCTATCTGGAATATCGTCCCAACGAGTCTTCGTTTTCAAATCACGATGTTTGAGCCGCATTTCTTTCGTCTGAGGGTTAAAACGCGGCTCTGCGACAAATTCATAGTGGCCAAAAGTGCCATACAATCCCATGTACGGCACTTTGCATCCGTTGTACGTCATACCCTTGCGGTTGACACACTGAATGACTATTCCGTTTTTGTCCTTGTACATCAAAGACAGCCCCTTTCTTTTCTTTCGGAATCTTAGTTCAAAGCCCCTGCGCCACGTCAAGGCGTTCCGATTGCAAGGGAAAGCAGTTTAACGTCATGCTCAGGACAATAGATATTATTTTTAATTTCATCGCTGTGCGGCTCCTTTTGGTTTCATTTAGAATGTGAAACTGAATAGACGTTCTAGATAGAACCGACCATTTTTATTGGAGAAGAATCTTGCTTTTAGGATTCGTTTTGTTACAGTCCAGTTCGACCATTTGTTGGCAACCATGGTTTCAACATCTTTCGTTGCGTTCTTGAAACCGGTTTCATCCAGCTCATAATAAAGGAATTCATACTGGTCGGTCTCCTCGTTGTACACTCTTGCTTCCAGAACAAATGGCGCTTTGAATCCGACTTTATCAATGGTTACATTCGTCATAATGGGATGGGGATACGTCCAGTGTTCGCTTTTATCGGAAGCGGCGACGACAGCGGGCTTGCTATCAGGACGAGAGTACATGATATACCCATCCCTTGCGTTCTCAATATGCAGAACAGGCAGACCTGCGCTCAACATCTTGAACACTGTCTCGTCGTCCAGCTGGGGGAGCTTTTCGCCGCTCTCCATGACGACATTGTATAGAGTACGAGTGATGACCTCGACGTCTGCGTTTGCAAAGTTGTGGGTCAGGTCATAAACCACCTCATCGAGCTGGTAATAACCATGCTCACGGACGTGGTCGGCGTCAATGGTTTCTCTTATGACATAAGGGCAAGACATAGTAATAACCTCTTTTCTGAGTGTACAAAATGCGCCACACTCTAAGACGCTACGCATATTGCGTTGGAAAGGGGCCGCTTTTAACGGTGCGACCCCGAAAGGGTATCCGGTTGTTGGGGATTACTGCTCAACATTGGCAAAGAACTTGCTCTTGCTTGCAAAGTCGTACTTGGAAGAACGTGCCTTGCCATCGAAAGACAGACCCTTGGAGATAGTGACAACAATCTCGTCGATCATGGCCTTATCACCAAGACCCTTGACAGAGCCCTGTTTTGCCCGATTGGCCGCAATCTTGAGATACTTAATATCGCAAGACAGCGCAGTGCAGTTGGCCGCCAGTTCTTCGGGAAGCATGGCGTTCCAAATGGCCTGAAGCTGAGCAAGACGCTTGCCCTTGTTGACAGGACCGACAAAACAATCCAGCCCCATATCTTTGAGGGTTTCTTCCACCTTGGAGCTACGAGCCAGCTTGTCAGCGCAAAGCTCGCTTGCAGTCTCCTCAGAAAGCATACCATTGAACAGCATGACCAGTTTCTCATAGTGGCCATCATGGCAGAGACTTACAGCCTTGTTGGGCTTAGGTTCGCCATTGTCGTTGGTTTCGACAGCGTTCAGGGTCTGGTAATACTTCTCCAGTGCCTTGAACTTGATAAGCATCTTGGCATCTTGGGTGGATAGAGCACCGCTCTTGGGGTCAGTGGTAATCTTGATACCCATGTAGTAGGGGTTAGGAGCGTAGGAACGCCACATTTCAGAACGTTCCATGGCGCAGAACTCAGCGCACTTGTTGTCACAAGCGGCCTTGTTGCTGTTCTCAACGGCCTTGTTGAGCGTGGCGGTGACGTTCTGAGACTGCTCAGCGGTCAGAACGGTTTTCTGCTCGTTCAGGAATTTCACCAGCTCAGGGATGGTCAGCTCGTTCAGCTTGCCAGCCTTGGCGATTGCATCGTAGTCAGCATAAACTTTCAGCATAATAGTTACCTCTTATCTTATAAAAACTTGCACCAAACCGGATTGTTTAGTGCTCTGGTACGGTACGCTTTTGGAGAGTGCATACCGATGACCGTCTCTTTTATGTAAAGCTACACTTGTAGCTTATATGCTTTTGAGTATGTGCTTTTCTCTAGGCAATTGCACTGTTGCCCGTGTTCCATTATGGCACGGACTTATACAGCCCGTGTGCTGTCCATCGTGCGTTAGTTAGTCTTGGCGCACTTTACCCATCTAGAACTAATGGTGTTCTTTTGCTTGCACCCTTGCCCGCTATTCTAGCTTATAGTAGGGGTGGTACAAGAGCTTTTTTCTCCTCTAGGCGGTTCCACGCCATCAAACAACCGTTGCTATCTTTGGAAATGTATCTATTATCGCCAGCTCTGGCCTTGGCGTTTTCTACAAATCTATAGCTAACTCTGACTTAGCTATAACAGTCCCCGTGGTGTTATCTTAGGTTCTGCCTTTTGTTCAGTTTTCAAGGTACACCGCCCCCCGCACTTCTCCCACGTTCTTGGGAATTATGCCCGTAATGTTTGGCCATCGGGGTTTGGGCGCACTAATTGCTCAGATAGAAACCCATGTTTTGGAATGGCAAGGGATAACCACTTGACCGGAAACCCGGCACGGTATAAACCGCCCACATGGGAAAATCCAAACTTTGCAATTTTCAAAGTGCGACTACTCCCCGGGGATGGGTGCCGTTCCGGTGTTTCCCGTTCCCCTTGGAGTGTCTACAGTATAGCCTACCCATTTATTTTTGCAACAAGTGCACAAACAACAAAAACCACTGTCCACAAAAACGGAATAGGAAGTCGTCTATATATAAATAGGTATAAATTCCGTATTCGGGGACTACATAATCCCACCTTTTAACAAAAGGTCATATTAGCTGAAAATCCGCATGAATCCTAGAAAAAATGGATGGTAGACAGGGCAAGAGGGGGGCAGGTTGAAAATCCGAGGTTGGCCCGCGCGAAGCCCGAAGGGCTTAGTTGTTCTATCTCCCCATCACGTCCCAAACCTCCCGAGTTCACTACCGCGTTTACAACATTTCTACATTCAGCTGTACTGCACTTTACTCCCCTACTTTGATCCCCACAGCCATGTTAACCACCGCTCTGCAGCCCCTATTTCTGCCCATCAAGATCACGTAGCACACCTTACACCGTAGTATTTCCAAGTACCACCGCGTACTGCTGCGTAGCTCAAAAACGTCCCGAAGCCTCCCCCGGTAAACAACGTATTATCGTTTAAAATCTCGTCATATTATATTGTTACAAATTGCACTTATCATCGTATTTCATCCCGTTAGTACCCCTACAAAGACCAAAATCCCCTTCTCAGATTGCTCAAATTTCGCTCATTTTTTGATCAAAAACGTCAAATTTTGCCATAAAATACTAAAAATGCCACTAAAAGCGCACATTTCGCGCATAAAACTCGCTATACGCTCTTATTACCGACTAGATCCACACAATAGCGCCAAAAAACAACGTATCGCTCCGGAAAATATATGCAATTTCACTTGATAATCATGTGATTTTGTTGTATAATAGGTGTATGATAGTTTACTTCTTCTGTTTGCGTATCAAGAATCGCCCATCTTGCTACGATCATTTTTATCGCCTTGTAAACAGCAGTAGTAAACAGCCAAACAATCTTAATTCTCTGAAAGGATGTTGATTTATCGGTATGAAATTTTACGATACCTCTGCCCTGCTAGATCTCCCGCCCGACACATTACTTGCACAGCAGTTCCTAATTGCTGATATCACTCTCTATGAGCTGGAAGATATTAAGACCAGTGGCAAGAAGGATGAAGCCACCAAAGCTAAGGCTCGCACCGTCACTCGCTTGCTCGCCGAACATCCCACAGCGTACACAGTAGTATCTATTGACTACACACAGCTGGTCTGGATTCTGAATGATGTCCCAATCAAAGACAACAACGACGGAACGATTATGGCTGCTGCTCGATGGTATCTGAATGAGCTACAAAACAAACTGGACAACCTTCCAAAAGAGTTAGATGCCGACAGTTCCAATGAAGCCGCAGAACTTACCACGCTGATTGATTCCTTCTGTTTTGTTACCAGTGACTTAAGCTGCTTCAATCTTGCGCAGCAAGTTATGAAACTGCCCTGTGAACTATCTCTTGATTGCGGCGGAGCCCACAATGACTACACTGGCTGGACAGAGGTGCCCATGGATCAGGGTGGTGAGGAAGCACTGGCAATGGCCTACTCCAAAGATATCGAGCAAAAGAACTTGTTTGATACACCCACAAACGGTTATGTATTGATTCCAAATGCAGACGCAGACGGTAACACGGCTGGGCTTCGCTGGGATGGTTCACGTTATGTACCTATTAAATACAAAAAGATTAGCAACCGATTCACTGGCGATATCCGTCCTAGAAACAACCAGCAGAAGCTCGCCTTTGATATGCTGCAGAACGACGATATCACCGTGAAGATGCTGGCTGGTACATTCGGCAGTGGCAAGACGATGCTCATGGTATCCTCTGCTATTGATATGATCGAGAAGCATAAGTTTGACAAGCTGATTTGGATTCGCAACAACATCGAAGTCAAAAACACAAAAGAACTTGGCGCACTTCCCGGTACCCTGCTGGAAAAGTTAGGCGCGGCATCATTCGCTGGACCTCTTGCTGATCACTTAGGTGGAGAGAGCGGACTTGAATATTGGATCAAGAATGGACAAGTAGAGGTTGCGCATCTTGGCTTCATTCGTGGGCGCGACTATAAGAATGCTATCTTGCTAGTATCAGAAGCAGAAAATCTGACCAAAGAACACATTCAGCTATTGCTTGGCCGTGTTGGTGAAGGATCTATGTTGTGGCTAGATGGTGACCTGAAGCAGACAGACGAGGCTGTATTTGAAAATAACAGTGGTATGCGCAAGGCAATTTCTGCTTTGACTGGAAATCCGCACTTTGCTTACGTGTATATGCCGAAGACAGAACGCAGTGAAACCGCACAGCTGGCCGATCTACTCGATTGAGGAGTCGCGCAAGATGATAGAAGTAGAAATAAGCGGTCTGAAAGTATCGGACTACTGGTCTCCTACCGACGGATGGAACTATGACGCCATTGATAGTCTTGCAAAAGAATTGTACGACCGCTACCGAGAAGCCGAAACCGAACAGACAGTGGAGTTATTTAAGAACTACATAGAAAGAATGAGTATGCTACACGAAATTGATCCTTTCTCTATTGATTATATCCGCAACCAGATTGATTGGATGATTCGTCCTATGGTGCACCGTGGAATGACGATGAAAGAATGGTCGCAGATAAACGCCTTGACCTATGAGATTGTAGAAAAGTCGCTTCCTTCTTATCTTGACAATATGGCTATGCTACATCAGTTACAAAAAGAGTTAGAAGACGTAGCCTTACATCGATATTTGATTACGCCGTTTGGTAAATTACATAGTGCTGCGCAAGCAGTAGGAGAATGAATATGACTGACATTATTTTATCTGTCGAAAACAATGAAGCGGTGGTGTCCAGCCGCCAGATCGCTGAAGATTTTGGAAAACGTCATAACGATGTGATGGAGGCAATTCGTAGTATTTTAGCTACGGAAAATTCCGTAACTAAATTTTTTCACGAATCAACATTTGAATATAGAGGCCAAACTTTTCCGATGTATTTAATGAATCGTGACGGATTTAGTTTACTCGTTATGGGGTTTACTGGTAAATCAGCGCTGGAATGGAAAGTCAAATACATCACACATTCAATGAGATGGAGAAGCAGCTTACCCAACCAAAGCAGTTATCCAAAACAGAAATTTTATCTCAGGCACTTTTGATCGCTCATGAAGAACTTGAAGAAAGCAAAAAGCAAATCACAGCCTTAACGGCAAAAAATGCAGAGCTTATCCCAAAAGCAGAATTCGCAGACGCAATTAGCGCGTCGAAGGCAAGTGTTCTTATTGGTAGTTTCGCTATTGTGCTAAAGCAGGATGGTTGCGACATTGGCCAAAACCGCCTGTTCAGATATTTACGTGAAAACGGATATCTCATCTCGCAAAAGGGCGATAGATACAACACACCAACACAATGGGCTATGGAGATGGGATTGTTCGAGGTTGAGACCACCCTTTTTACCACAGCTTATGGTAATGCAAAAATTTCTTACACCACACGAATCACTCCAAAAGGACAGCAACATCTCATTAATAAACTTGTAAAAAAGCGTGATTCGAATTTGATGGATGTCGTATGATAGAGGCTTTACAAAATATGGAAAAATTTATCGCCCCACGCGGCAGTGGCCGCACCTATCAAATATGTAAATACGCGATTGAAAATGACTGCGACATTATTGTGCCAACATCTCTTAATGTGGAGCTAGTGACAAAAACAATAATATTTTTATGCGAATCATCTTGCGGAAAATGGACATATAGCGGATACAGAGTTGATTCGCGAGAAGTCTATGTTGATACTTATGGGAAACGACTGATTATTCGAGTTTTTAACGCCTCAGATTTCCAATTCGCCAGCTTTGAATATAACGCAAAACAAGTTGTAATCGACGATGTTGATTTATGTATGCAGCATATCATAGGAGGTCGTAATATTGCTGCTTGTTCTATAGCTACATATGATCCATCTGATGTTGCCCTTCACCCAGAAATCGAGGACGTGGACGATCCAACTATAGGAAGACCAACGCCGCAACTGACCTGTAGGAGTTTGCTATGATAACAGATGTTTTGGGAATGACAAATTACAAGAAGAACGAGAAAGAAATATTAGAACTCGCAAGTAAGGAAATCTGTGAACAGCTTAGCGAAGAGCTCAATAAAAAAATAGATTCTATTGTAATTCATGTCGATGTAGACCGCAGATACATACATTATGATCCTCCGTCATCTTTTATGATAAATTCAATGGAGATCTTTAAAGTTGATATCATGTCCGGGGCGCATTTGGAGACAATCGATGGAAAAGCTGCGGAAAGTATTTATATGCGATATCTTGAATTGGTCGGCAAATATGCGTTGCAATTCAAAAAACCGTTTACTTGTAAGAGCCTATTATAAGCTCAACAGCGGGAGGAGCCCCATAATATGACACGGGAAGAAATTATAAAAGAAGCGATTGATTACGTACAAACGGGACGTTTCAGTTATTACCATGAGTGCTACGATGAAATATTTGCCGTTTTAAAATGTTTCGCTGACACCAATGCGAAATATGTGAATTATAAAGATACACAATGGTACTTAGACGAGAAAAAAGGAAGAATCTATTATGAACGTTTATTTGATCAGTGGGAGCCAAAACCAACGCCATGGTATGAACGAAGCCAAAAGAATCTAGTATGTCACAGCCTGTTATAAGAGTGCCGCAGCGCCGCAGAGGGAGCCAGTAATGAGAATTTTATTTGTAAGCCCAGAAAAATACGATGCCGTATGTTCTTGGTATGATAATTTAGACACTGTACAAAAACACCGCAAAGTAATCGTAATATGCAAATCGCCAGATGAATTCCGTGAAAAGTTTGACTATAGTAAAATGAATGCACAGTGTACTATGTTCTACTTTGATGAATATCTTGGATTGGCAAAGTCGTTTGAATATTGCAAATTATTCACTAAGTTGTATGGAGAAGCTGATGTTCGATATATCTGTGAAAATAAAATGCGACAGATAAATATAGATGATTTAATGTACCGCAATACATTCGATTTATTTAAAAAGTTTTCTGTCGTGCCAGAATGCTTGGAAGATATTATTCGAGCCAGTAGACGGCCACTCAGATGTAGGAGCCTATTATGAGAGATGAGATTGATGAACTCAGTATGATTAAAGGTTTTGTCAGAGAATATAAAAATCTTTATCCATTTGCACCTGATATAGATGAAAACAAAATTAAACCAGACCTTGAATACTATGGATTTTGGGGAAGAACCGATAAAGAAATATACGATCAAATTGTGTATTTGACTAGAAATTCGAAATCGTTTATTTGCAGGAGCCTTTTATGATTATTAAATGGACAGAAGAAGAGGCAAGAGTTCTAATAGATGCGGTCGCTCGCGGAAACAGTATCAGGTCTTATGATGATGAATTGTTAATTTCGGATGGACAGTTCGTTGGGCTTGATTACATTTCAGATAAAGCAATATATGATTTTTTTCGTGAGCGATGTCCTGAAGCAAGTATTGAAATAAAGAAAAAGAAATCATTCGTATGTCACAGTTTACTGTAAAGGAGACACCAAATGGATGTTATTGATTTAGATTTTATTGGAGATCCAGAGAACCCTTATGGTTATTATATATCGAGCGATTTAGCAAAAAATGCAGCTATTGCCACGTACAAAGAACAGCCTGTAGAAGAACATGCATGGGATAGAATAAAAACTATAGAAGAACAAATCGCAGATATTTACAATCAATTAGATAAACTAAAGAAGCCACTTCGGTGCAAATCGCTTCTATAAGGAGGACTATTATGAAAGAAGAATTTTCAAAACAGGATATTTTTAATATTGGATTTGCCGTAGTTGATGCGGTGCGCGATTATAGCGTCACGGTAGAAGATATCATTGACGCAATTCAAGTATACGCGGACTGGCAGGAAGTTATTGGTGACGCTTCACTGTATGACACGCTCTGGATGGAAGACTGTACACCTATGTCCCCTTCTTTGACCCGATATTTATATCATAAGTTATATGGGTTGGAAGAATACGATAACGACAGTGAGGAGGATTACGGAGATGAGTGACCGCAAGCGAGACAAGAATTCTAAGAGTACATATATGAGAGCAGCCCGCAAACAGCGCATGATTGAAAACCAGTTTATGCAGGAGATCGAAAAAGCGCAGGAGGCTCCGGCATCTAAATATAATAAAAAATCCCACAAGCAACGCCGCGAGTGGGACGATGAAGAGTAAGGAGGAATACAACAGTGGATAAAGATCCTAAGAAGACCGACGATCTGCAAGACGAAGACGGCCAGCAGGGCATGATGCGTACAAATATTCCTTTGACTATTGCGGTATCGGCTTTTATCAATAGTAAAGACTGGTTTGATTGGATACTGCATGCTGCTGAGACACTGGTAATCTTCTACTTGACCTATCAAATTATAGGTAAAGTGTTATTCGTGGCACTGGTCATTACTCCTCTTCTTGTGTTTTATATCAGCAGTGCAATTGATTGTTACTATGTTGTGTGCGATAGCGAGTGGGATGATGATGATGGTGATTCCGATAGTGATGACCACTTCCACAATAAATTAAAGTAAAGGAGAATTGATATAGATGTTTTCTCCTAAGCATTACACAGTACGTAAATACCCTTTGAGTTTATTTATAAAATATAATTTTAATATCCCTGAAGAAGTTGCAAACGATATTCAATATCAAGTACTTCAATCTGATACAATGTTACTTCGTCAAATCAGGTTAGTGTCTCATGATGATTCTGACTACAATCCATTTTTGGTTTATATAGATGCTACAGGCGCTCAAAATAAACCTGATGTGGTTAAACATCTTATGCAACACGGAGCCAAAATTGGAAAGCAGAAATTTAGCTTTGGAGAACGAAGCGCAAGCATGGTTCGCCAATGTATCTTCTCGATGGTTGAATCTCATATTTGGCCTGAAATTGATAGGCGAATCAGTATGGAAGTATCATTTTCTGAAAAACCGGTCGTACTTTCTAAATGGATGGCTTATCGTGGGCTGATGATGTCAAGTTGTCATTGTATCCCTCTTAATGAATGGTTCCCAAAAATCATTGTAGTGCCAGACCATATGCTCACTATTCCAGATCAAAAAATCAAATGCCTCTGTGATAAAAAAATGGAGTTTGTTGACAAAAAGACTGGTAAAAAACGTGAATGGGTACAGAAAGATATTAAAGAAGATACCATAAATTATGAAATCAATGCATTCGATGGCTGTGGTATAGCTCATCCCTCTTTAATGCGGCAGATTGAAAAAAAGCTAAATACTTCTGAACATATCAGCAGCATGATTTTTCGTATGCCTTATTTCAAAGGTGTTTTCAATGAAATGGACTACGTTTCGTTCTATGAAGAGCGCGGCGTTACTGAAATTACTGATATTTGGGGCGTAAAGCATTCTGTAGCTCGTGATGCCGAACCAATGTTTATTGCTGGAGAAAGCATGTTTAAAGGCGTCAAATATTTTAAACGAGATGGTACTATTGCCGATTGGGAAAGATATAAGCAATTGCTTTTAAAATACAATCATGCGATGGGTGTTGCAAAATGGAACTACCAATTTGAAAATGAACCGCTTGAAACAAGAAGCAATTATCAGATACTGGTGACGTTGGATTTGCCTTATGACGGGTTTAAGCACCTAGCAGATAAAAGCGTTGATTGGTATCAGAAAATCACTTCTAACACTGAAGATGGAATTTTTCATACAAATTGTTTTCTAGGATTAATGGCGGACGACGTAAATCCATTAACTCACTATGCTGCGGCTCTTGCACGAAATCCTGAAATGATACATGAATCAAGTGTAAAAGCATATATTCATTCGCTTCTTGATAAATATAGGAATGATTTTAAATGCGGGAAATTATTTCTTGATGCTACATATAAGTTTTTAGCACCTGATTTAATTGCATTCATGGAAGGGGCTGCTGGTCTTCCTATTGTTGGATGTCTTGAATCTGATGAATTTTATACTTTTGACAGAAGGGGTGCGGCATCTGGATGGCGTGTAGTGGATCGAAACCCTCATTTGGCGTCTGCAGAACATGCAGTGCTAAAAGGTGTTAATAACGAACTCACTCAAAAGTATTGTAGTCATCTTGAAAATGTAGCAATGATAAACGTAAAGTCAATTACTCCACAGAGATTAAATGGCGCGGATTTCGATGGGGATCTCGTGCTGGTAATTGATTCTGATATTATGCTAAAAGGTATTGACAGAAACGCAAGAATTGTCTGCGATACTCAAGATAAAATCACTGCACTTGCTCAATTAGATAATTTACAAAATCGGCTTGATTGTGTTTTGCGTGGATTAAAAAGCCAAATTGGCGAGTATGCTAATTACGGATGTGCATTTCACAATAAGGTTGCAACAACAGAAAAAACAAAAAAAGAGTACGAAAACTATATAGATATTTTGAGTATCTGTATGGGTAAAGAAATCGATTTTTCTAAAACAGGAGTGAAATTTTCGGTTCCTAGAAATATAGCATCATATGGTCGTCCATTGCCTAGATTTATGAAATATGCTGGACCCTATTATGCACGGCAACATAATCTTAGTAATGCACATAGTAATATGAATCTTCTTTGTATGGATCTTGAGCGTTGGGAGCGTGGAGTCCGTTGGCATAAAGAGCCCGCTGGCAGTTTTGATTGGCACATAATGTACGATTCGGAAATCGGTTATGATCAAGATGTATTTGATGAGATCGAAGCCGTTTTTCTGGACTTTAATAAATATCGCAAGAATCAGTTAGAACTAGAAAAGAAAGCCAAAAACTGGAAACTTTATCGTAAAGAGCTTGAAGGCATCATGACGAAAGAAGAAGCAAAGACCTATGAAACCAACTGGCAAGCAATCTATAACGTGTATCGTAACAAGTGCAAGCTGATCTGCCCCGACGTTCGTGAGTTGGCTAATATTCTAGTCGTGCTGTGCTATGAAAAATACCCCAACAAGTTCAAAAAATTCTTGTGGCACATAGCTGGCGCTGGCGTAGTTGAAAATATCAAACCAGTTCCCGTACAGTTACCAGTTCACGACCCGAATGGCAAGTATGAATACCTTGGTCAACGATATAGTTTGGCCGAACCGAGAATCTATGAGGCGAGAGTGAAATAATATGGATAATTTGAAAAATCCGGTTACAATGGATAAACCTGAGCAAATGAATACACTTCATTGTCTATTTTGCTGCTCTACAAAAGTATATCCTGTTGTTGGAAAAGATATAAAATGTAAAAACAAATATCCGCCATATCAAGAAATAAAAATTCCAAGTATTGATGGACTATATTGTCCTGATTGTAAAACAGCTTATGCTATAGACAAAAATCTTGACGATGTAATTCAGAAGTGTAGAAATATTTCGAGTGATTTAAATTTTTATCCATCAGAAATAAAGGAGAAAATCGATGTTTAATCTATTCAAAAAGAAGAAAGTTCAGCAAGAAGAAGCTCCACAGCAGATGGAATGCCCTAAGTGTGGCGGGACTATGACATTGACAAGTGGGTTGACATATAAATTCCACTGCCGGGGGCAGGAACTCGAAGCCTCAAATGTTACCGCCATGAAATGTGCGAATTGTGGCGAGATGATGTTTAGCTGGGACGAAGCTCAACGCATCCAAAAATTCGCTCACGAATCTGTGGGCTGGGAGGATAAAACAGAATGAGTTATCAGTGTTTTAAGACAACGATTATCGCTTTGATAGCTGTAATATGTTTATGTTTGGGTATTGGGATTTGGGCATCTATTCCTCGCAAAAACGATGTAGGCGATAAGACTGTTTATAATGGAAGCTCTTTATACAGTATTTACAACACGAAACTTATTTACGATGAGAACACAAGAATTATGTATTATTGGCTGCATAGTGGATATATGTCTCCGTACTATAACGAACATGGACAATTATGTCGTTATATTGATGGCAAAATCACACCAATCGAGTAAGTAGGTGTTACAATGAATATAGCTGAGCAGATCCTTTATTGGAAATCAAACCCTTATTCTTTTATTGATGCATATTTCGGTTCTCTACTATATTGGTACCAGAAATTTTATCTATGGATGTTTTGTAATAGGAGGTTAAATGGCTTATACGACATTTTATTGCAACGAAAATATGCTTCTTGACAATTGGAAATACTATCACGAGTCAAACCTGATGCTGCGAAATCTATTGAAGAGGACAAACCTCTCCCCTATTGAGTGTGCGACTATCTATTATGAACGTATGCGAAACCCCGAATCTGTCAGTTATGATCGTAGCCATCTGATTCAAGCATTCGGCAGAGGGCACAAAAATAATGCGCCAATACTTGACGTACATCAAGTTGTTTTATATCAGAAAGATTTAGATTATATCACCGACGCTCGCCGCCGCTATCATATCAACTGGGCACAGCTTAGAGTCTTGCTTGGAATTATCTTTTTCTGCCGATTATATGGCAGCGATACGGTGGCATTAGACACTGATTTTAAGATGAAGCGGTTTGGAAAATGTTTTGACGAACAGACGGAAATCATGTATCACGGTGGACCCAACTGGGACGATGGATACAACACGGTACGCGGCATGTACGAACTGTCTGACGTGCATCATCTACTCTATCGAACTGGAACGGACGATATTGGCTGCTTATATACATATCCGAATTTTGCACTTGATAAAGATGACGTAATTGCGTACACCTTCAATGTGACGCTTGAAAATAATCGACTGAATCTCAGTAAAGTGGCACGGGAATTGTTTGATCCCAAAGAATGCTATTGTACTGTTTGTGGTGAAAAGTATATCGCAAAGAGACCGAATGCCAGTCTATATTGCAAAGAGTGCGGAGCAAAAAAAGAAAAGCTACGCATTGCGAAAAAGAACGCAAACAGAACAAAAGACCGAAATTGACTTTATTTTCTTAATATATGAAAGAGGGTTTCCCCTCAAATTTAAATTAAAAAAGGAGAATATCATTTATGGTAGAAATTAATAAGCGCGAGGCAGAATATCTTCGCAAGGTGATTCCAAATGTTCATATTACGCGCACTGTTCATCACTGGTACGCTGAAGAAATCAAATCTGTTCTTACTCAGTTGCCAGGCAATGTTGAGGCCGAAGAAGCGTTACAAGAACTAAACCGCACAAGTCGGACCAATTCAAATTTTGATATTTGAGGTGCCGAATGGACGAAATTAAAAAGAATGAATTTAAAAAGGCGGACGATGAATCTTTTGACGAGTATATGATTCGTATTGGCAATGCGTGCTCCGAGCGGAAGTTGACGTGGGATCAAGCTGCCGTTGTTTTGAATGAAGCTACAAACTCCAATTTTGGGGAGTGCGCCTATCGAAAGAAATATAAGTCATGGAAGGCCGGCTACGATTATGCACTTGAACATATGTGTAGAGACACTGTGGCAGACGAGCTGCAGCGATTGAAGATAGAACAGGTCAAGATGCGAGACGAGCGAGCGGCAACAAACAAGGTTTATCGTGATATTGCGCGTGCTGAATCTATCAAAGAACTGATTACAAGTGCTGTTGCACCCTACGATAAGAACGACTTCTTGAATGTTGTTCAGTATGAAGGCAGCGGACATGATGTGATAGTATGTTTGTCGGATTTACATACTGGTGCCGGTATTGATTCTGCATGGAACAAGTTTGACAAAGAAATCTTAAAGGCGCGGCTAGAAAGCTATGTCGCTCAGGTGTTTAATATCGTCGAGCGGCACGCCGCCGAAAAGATTCACGTGCTGTTGCTTGGTGATCTTATCAATGGTCATATTCATATTAACACTCGTGTTCAGAACAATGAAAATAGTATCGAACAGGTTATGACGGCCGCAGAGTTGGTGAGCAACTTTGTAGCAGAACTATACGAAGTATGCCAACATATTGATGTGTATTCGGTCAGTGGCAATCATTCACGGGTTTTCCCCAACAAGGAAGAACAAGTTGCAGGAGACGAACTCGAAGCGCTGATTCCGTTCTATATGAAGGCGCGGCTACAGAATCTGGCTGGCATTGAAGTAAAAACAGAGAAGCTCGATCCTACGTTTGGTGGATTTAAGGCTCGTAATAGTCTGGTGATGTATGCACATGGAGATAAAGATTCTCCTGCTAATGTCGTCGAACATTTGACCATGATGGTGAAACAGCCGATTGATCTGGTCTTCCTCGGACATCGTCACACAAACGGAATGACAACTGTGCACGGGACAAAGGTTATTGAAAGCGGCTGCGTATGCGGCACCGATAGTTATGCTGTTGGTATTCGCAAGAATGATGTCCCACAGCAAGCCGTAGCTGTTATTGCTGATGATGGTTTGACCTGTCTGTATGATGTAAAGCTTGAAAAACCAGCAAAGATAGTAATTTAACATTGTAATTCATAGAGGTTTTTAGACGCTCTGGGCTTGACCGCTCAGGGCGTTTTTATATGTCGCAGGTGACAGCGCCGGTGTGCTGACTTGGCTCATAACCAAAGACAGAGTGGATCGTCCCCACTACCTGCACCCATAAAATTAAATTGTAAAGGAGGTTCCAGAATTCAAAGATGGAAGAAAAATTTCATAAAGATTTAGGAGGCGATTACTTCTACTGCTATTCCCGCCGTTGTGCATTCTTTATTCGTGCAATGGGAATTTTCTATGAAGAGATTGGTGAGCATCCAACTACGGGGTCTGTATATACAAAGTTCCACAAAACAAAAAAGCTCAATGAAATCTTAAAGCTGTGGGATGATATCAAGTATCGCTTCGACAATATGTCAGATGACGGAACGGTGGTGAAGGACTATGGCCAGAACTGCCGTTGAAAAGAAATCGCCACGCATTAAGGTCCCTGCCTCATGGAGTGGTGGCAAATGTATGTGCTGTGGAAAGATCTATGATGTGCGCAAGGGAAATTTCTCGAAGACGCAAAGTCAGTGGTTTATGGGCAACGATGGATATCTGCCGTGGTGTAATGAATGCAAAGAAGAAATGTTCAACTTCTATGTAAAGAAATACGGAGACGAGAACGAAGCAATTAAGCGATTAGCTATGCTGTTTGATATGTTTTATTGTGATGGGCTTCTTGAGGCCGCAGATCACTCTACTCCCGGTTCTCCAAAAATCAACACATATATGGGGCGCCTTAATATGCGACAGCACGCCGGGAAGTCTTATGACGATACATTAGACCAGGAGAAAAAGGACGCGCTGGCTGCTGGTCGTACTGGCAACACAAAAGTCACTCAAAAGATGATCAGATTCTGGGGCGCTGGTCTGGAGGAGCAGGACTATTTGTTCCTTGAGGATCACTATCAGAATCTTATTACACGCCATGAGTGTAAAACTGCCGCACAGGAAATTCTTTTTAAGCGTATTGCAAAGGGCGAACTTGTCTGTGAAAAGGCAGATGCCACTGGCGATACAAAGAAAATAAAAGAGGCAAATGACAACCTTCAGAATCTAATGGGTTCTGCAAACGTTAAGCCGAACCAGACGAATGATAACGCATTGGCCGAGACTAATACGTTCGGAACATTGATTCAAAAATGGGAGGAAGAGAGACCAATTCCAGAACCCGCGCCTGAATGGCAGGATGTCGATGGGATTGGAAAGTATTTTAGAGTGTGGGTACTTGGTTCGCTTTTAAAAATGTTTCATTTAAACAATCCATATCAAGCCGAATTTGATGAGGAAATGGAAAAGTATACCGCACATAAACCAGAAGCTATAGAAGACGACACCGCAGACACCAGCTTACGTGAAACCATCTTTGGTATCAGTGAGGGCGGTGGTTCTCCTTGACAAAAGAAAAATTAACAGACAAAGAAGTAGCAAATAGTAAATCAGAAAAAATAATGAATGCAGTTGCTTGGTATTGTGGATATTATAGAAAAAATCCGCAACGTTTCGCCAAGGAATATTTGAATCTGAATTTGAAATTATTTCAGCAGATTTTGTTGTATTTAATGGTTCGAAGCACAGGATTCTGCTTTATTGCCGCTCGCGGTCTGGGCAAATCTTTTCTTACCGCTGTCTTCATTGTGATTAAATGCCTATTGTGGCCGGGCACGAAGTGTATTATTGCATGTAAAGTGCGAACACAATCTATCAATATCTTGGACGAAAAAATAATGAAGGAACTTGTACCAAACAGTCCTTTATTACAATCCGAAATCAAAAAAGTCGATATCAATAATCAGAAAGCAGAAATTATATTCAGAAATGGCAGTTACGTTAAAGTTGTGACGGCTACCGACTCTGCGCGTGGTGCGAGAGCAAATTTAATTTTGGTCGACGAATACCGCATGATGGATGAAGATATCATCAATATGGTTTTGAAAAAATTCCTAAATATTGTTCGCCATCCCGGATATTTAGACAAACCAGAATATAAACACATGGCTGAACGAAATCAAGAGTTTTATCTTAGTTCTGCATGGTTCCAGAATCACTGGAGCTATGAAAAATGCAAGGACTATTTTGTAAATATGATTGATCGTAGTAAAAAATATTATTGTTGTGCTTTTGATTACAGAATGAGTATCAAAGAAGGTTTGTTGTTGAAAGAGGCTGTCGAAGATGAAATGTCCGAATCAAGTTTTTCTGATCTGAAGTTCTCCATGGAAATGCTGACCGAATGGATTGGATCAATTGAAGGCGGGTTATTCCAATTCGATGATATCAATAAAACTCGCGTTATCGAAAAAGCATACTATGCGCCAAATATCGTGCTCTCCCCCACTGCAACAGATGTTCCAAAGAAGAAAAACGGAGAAATCCGCATTTTGACCGCTGATATTGCACTGATGAGTTCCAAGAAAAACGACAATGACGCAACAAGTATCTTTCTAAATTGTATGATACCAAACAAATCTGGACGTTATACGAGTAATTTCGTTTACTCAGAGAACGTTGAAGGTATGAGCGTACAAGATCAAGCACTGAAACTGCGCCGCTACTTTGAATATTTTAACTGTGATTATCTCGGCATCGACGCTCGCTCAGTTGGTATTCCACTGATCGACCTACTTATGCGTGATATCTACGATCCTGAAACTGGTGAAACTTATCCAGCAATCAGCTGCTGCAACAATTCAGAAATCGCTGATCGTTGTTCTGATAAGGCTGCCAAGAAGGTCATTTGGGCTATTATGGGTAGCGCACAATTTAATAGTGATGTTGCTATTGGTCTACGTAGTGGTTTCCAACAGGGGCGAATCCACCTTTTACAAAGCGAGTATAGCTGCGAAGATCAGCTACGCAAGTTGTATAAAGGATACGATAAAATGTCGCCCAGCGAACGAGCTGCTCTGCAAATGCCATATATCAACACTGGTCTTGCAGTGAACGAGCTTGTCAATTTGGGCTACGAAACAATAAACAACGGAATTAAGGTCAAGGAGAAATCTGGATGTCGCAAAGACCGTTACTCTTCCCTGTCCTATAATTATTATATTGCGCAGCAAGTTGAGCGCAGCATGGAGAAACGGCATAACAAACCGAAGCTGCTCGATTTTAACTTCCGTGCGCCAGTATTGAAGAAGGGAGGGCTGTAATGGCTGAAAATATAATGAATAAAAAGGTCATGGTCACGAATTCCAAAAGTGGAAAGACCTCCTATGTTACATATTCTGATTTAGTAAGTGGCGTTTATGCTAATCTATCAAAGATTGGCATTCGCAACCTTGAATCCACATCAGAGACCAATCCGACATATACCAAGTATACGAAGGATCAAATTGTAAAGTATCTTGCTAATCCAGCTAGTTACGAAAAGCAACTGCGGAATATGAGCAAATATCTGTTCAATATTTCAAACTACTATCGTCGGCTGATTCAATATTTTGCGAATATGTCTACATCCTCTTATGAGCTTGTTCCCTACGGCCTTGATCGATCTAAAAGCATCAATCTGAATAAGTTTAAGAAAGCGTACTACGCAAGCTCCACAGCTGTTGAACTGATGAACATTCCACACGAAGCAACCAAAATCTTAACGATTGCATTTCGCGACGACGTTTATTATGGATACGCATGGGAGACGAATGACAGTTTTGCCTTTCAAAATCTCGATGCGGACTACTGTAAAATAAGCAGTATTGAAGATGGTGTATACAACTTTGCATTTAACTTTTCATATTTTGATGCAAACCCAGACAAACTACTGAATTATCCGCCCGAGTTCCAGACCATGTATAACACCTATAAAACCAATACTCAATTATATAAATGGCAAGAATTGGACAGTTCTAAGTCAATTTGTATTAAGGTAAATGAACAAGACTATATCCCCATTCCGCCGTTTGTGAGTCTATTTAGTGCTCTGGCGGATATTGAAGATTACCGTGCCATCAGCAAGAACGCCAGCGAAGCCAATAACTACAAGGCTATTGCGATGGAAATTCCTATCAACGACGAAGATGGTTCCTTCTTGATTGACTATGAAACTGCCAAAGAGTTCTACGACATGATGAGCAATGTGTTGCCGCCGAATATTGGTGCGATTTTGACACCCATGAAATTAACTGACTGGAATTTTGACAAAAGCGGTGTAAATAGTGATACGAATGAGGTTGCAAAGGCCGAAGCAACACTATTTGCACAGGCTGGTGTAAACAAAATCTTGTTTGGCGGCGGTGACGACCCGGCTGCTTCAACGCTGAATCTGTGTACTGTAAATGACCAAATGATTGTATTTGCGGTGATTCGTCAGTTGGAACGCTGGATCAATCGTAAACTCAAGAGCGTATCAAGTTCTTATAAATTCCGTATCAATTTCCTGCCGGTTACACATTACAACCGTGCCGAAATGCATGAGCGATATCTAAAGGACGCCCAATATGGTATTCCAACACGTGGCGCTATTCTTGCAACCGCCGGGTTTGCTGGCACGGATTATGAAAATATGGCTTATCTTGAGAATGATGTACTCAGCTTGAATACTGTTGAAGTTCCGCTTACAAGTTCTAATACACAGTCTAGTACTGTAAACGAGGGCGGACGTCCATCTAATGCAAGTGAGGGCAAACAATTAAGTGACGCTGGCGAAGTAACAGCAGATAGACAGGAGGAGTAACATGGCACAATATCTATGCGAAATAGTCGTGCATGGTTCTCACGCCGCCGGGATGTCGAAGTTTTTGATAGAACACGGCGCTCTCCTGCTACGAAAAGATCCACCGAACAACTATGTATTTATCAATGATAATGTATTTGAAAATGCTCTGGCTGAGTTGCAGATTGCAATTCGTCAGGGCTTTTATTTTGCGGACGAGGAGGTGAAAACAGAATGAATCAACGATACCCAATCTCTTTTTTAAAGAAGAATGAATATGAAACTTCTGATTTTCGCTTCATTGATGTCTGTATTGATGTGATGCACACAGGAGCAAATCTTAATAAGACCAGCTTCACGAAGGATGTTATCAACAAAGCTGTCCCGACTATCGCCAATATGCCGATTCTTGGTTATGTAGTGAACGAATTGGACGATGAAGATAAAGACTTCAAAGGTCATGAGCACGAGCTGCGAATCACCGATACCGATGTCAAATATCTGTATGCGGGGCAGGCTTATGGTGTGATTCCTGAATCTTGCAATCCACGTTGGGTTATTAAAGATGACGGAACCGGCACAGAACGTGAATATTTGCGTGTTGATGGTTTGATTTGGACAAAGTTTGGCGACCCAGTAGATATTTTCACTCGCGATGTAACAAAAAACCACAGCGTTGAGCTGACCGATATGGCTTACGAGGCAAAACGCGATGATGGAATTACTCCTGTTTCGTCTTTTAAGTTTGATGGTTGCTGCATTCTATCAACCACAGACCCGAAAATTCAACCCGCAATGACTGGGAGCTGTGTAACCGCCAATTTTTCTGTTGACGATATCACATCTCAAATTCGAGAGCGTCTCTATGAGTATCAGTCTCTCCAGCAGAATTATTCTGCAAAAAATGAAAATCCATCCGATGAGGAGAAAGGAGATATACCGCCAATGAATGAAAATGAAAAGAACCCTGCTGTGACTGAAAATGCTGTGGAAAATTCTGAAGTCGAGACCACCACAGCAGAGAATGCTGCTACTGAGACTGAATCTGAGGCTGTTTCTACAGAAAATGCTGCATCTGAAAAGAGTGCAGAAAATGTAACAACTGAGACTCCCGCCGAGAATGCTGCTCCAGTAGAAGAGGGTGAACCTGCTGCGTCTAGCGAATTTACTTTGACTGCTAATCAGCTTCGTGATGAAGTTTATAATGCGCTGCTTGAGATTCAGGTTCCTTCTCGTTGGGACCCTGAATGCATGATCCCTAAGTATTGGCTTACTGATATTCAGGGCAACGAAGTTATTGTAACCGATTCTGGCACATATCAACTGATGGGTATTCCATACTCTATGAACGGCGATAATGTTGTTCTGGAGTATGAGAATATTAAACGTAAGAAGGTCATTTACGAGGACTGGGATAATGGCGACGTAATGCCTGGCCTAATCACTATGTTCTCTGCTTTGACTGATAAACTTGTTGAACTGTCTGACAGCTTTACTAAAGCAACCAATGAAGTTAGTGAAATCAAACCCAAGTTGGAAGCATATCAACAGGCCGAAGCTGAGGCAGTCGCCGCAGCAGAAAAGGCTAAGCGTGACGAGCTGTTTTCTATTATGGATGAAAAGCTGGGCGCAAATGCGGAATATACCGCACTGAAGGAGAACACCGAGATTACTTATGCCGAGCTGGAGACTAAGTGCTATGCGCTGGTTGGTCGTCAGTCCGCTGAGTTCTCTTATGTTCCCACTACTAACAACAAAGGAACTGTCCGCTTTGGCGTGGGTGGCACCCAGAACGGTTCAGACGCCGCGTATGGTGGCCTAATGGAACACTATCTCGGCAAGTAAATAATTCAAAATTTTAGGAGGTACATAATTATGGCAAATACTAAGCATGCTGTTGTGCGCATTGACAAGCTGGGTGGCACCCTGGATGGTGCTCAGCTGGAGAGTGCTATTTTCTACAAGGAGTCCGATGCTGCTGAGATCGATAATGGTCAGCTGGTTGTTCTGGGCGAGAAGCTGGGTCGTGAGGTCTACAAGGCCACCGCTCCTACCGCAACTTCAACCGTTGCTGACCTGTATCTGACCGCTGGCGTTGAGCTGTTCTATGATCAGACCGTGGCACACTATCTGCCCGAGTGGGTCAACGAGGCCGGCAAGCCTGTGCGCGTTTACGCTCTGAATGTTTCCAAGGGTGGCTTCTCTGCTACTGCCGAAGCGTTTAACGGCACTCCTGCAAAGGGTAAGTATGTCGGTTTTGCTGCTGATGACACCAAGATCCAGATTCAGGAGGCTGCTGATGACAAGACCTTTGGCTGCATTGACTTCGTTGAGACTGTTGGTTTTGGCGATGGCCGCTATACCTACTACATGATCACCCTGAAGTGATCCCAAAGTTCAAGAAATTAACATAGCGCCGTCCGTGTAATAGCGGGCGGCCATTTTTATTATAGGAGGTTTATACCATGGCTATTGATTCTAATCTGATCAAGCTGGCTGTTGATGGCTACAAGGGTCACGTCGCCGGTGATTACTCTGTTAATGATACTCAGGAGGCTCTGCGCAAGGCTCTGATTGAGGCAAACGGCGGCTCTACTAAGCTGGATATTAAGGCTGTTCGTGACGGCAAGTGTGCTCAGGTCTTCGCAATTGTTGAGGAACTGGTGAATGTTATCCACGAGGAAGGTCTGAAGGGTGACGAGTTCTTCATGAACATGGTCGAGGATCGCAATATGTCTCTGGGCGACACCAATAAGTTCCATATCGAGAAGGAGTGCCTGTTTGCTGTTGCTGATATCGCTGAAGGTACTCAGGGCATTCGTCGTCAGCGCATCGAGGGTGGTCAGGACATCACTGTCAACACCCAGCTGCGTGCCGTGAAGATCTATGAGGAGCTGAACCGCGTGCTGGCTGGCCGTATCGATTTCAACAAGTTTGTTGATCTGGTCGGCAAGTCCTTCACCAAGCAGGAGCTGGATGCTACATATGCTGCTTTCACCGGCATGTTCTCCAAGCTGCAGGCTCCCTATACTGTGACTGGTACTTATGATGAAGAGAAGCTGCTGGATCTGATCGAGCACGTTGAGACTTCTACTGGCGAGTCTGCTGTTATCATCGGTACTAAGAAGGCTCTGCGCAAGATCAAGACCGCTACTATGTCTGATTCCGCCAAGGAAGATGTTTACGCAATGGGCTATATTGGTCATCTGGCCGGCACTCCTTTGGTGGCTGTAAAGCAGCGTCACAAGGACGGCACCGACGACTTCTTGCTGAGCGACGATGTCATCTACGTGTTTGCTGGCGATACCAAGCCCATTAAGCGCGTTACCGAGGGCGATGTCACCATGCTAATGGGCAACCCCATGGACAACGCTGATATGACTCAGGAATTCCTGATGATGAAGCGCACCGGCATTGCCGTTATCTTTGATCGTGACTTTGGCATGTACAAGATGTCCTGATCATCAAATTAAAATGTTACATAGGCGGTAGGGGTTTCCCTGCCGTTTCTTATTATATAGGAGGAAATAATGGCAAGACGTGCAACTACAAAAGCTGCGGCTACCAAGGCAACTACTGCAAAGACCACTGTTGAGCAGCCCGTTGTTTCTACCGCAGAGATTACGAATGAAACTATGGTCGAGTGCCGAAGCGGTGTCTCTGGCAACCTGATCTATAAGTCCTCACTGAATCCCGGCTATGTAGTCGAGTGGAGCGGTCTGGGTGAGATTCAGGAGATGGAGTATCGCGAGCTCGTTTCTATGCGTGGCAATCAGCGCCGTTTCTTTGAGGAAAATTGGATTCTGATTGATGACCCCGCAGTTATCAAGAAGCTGGGTGTTGGTCGTTACTATCAGAATAGCCTGTCTACTGATGACTTCGAGGATGTATTTAATATGTCCGCCGACGAAATCAAGGAGATCGTGCCCACTTTGCCGGGCGGCACTAAGGACGCTATCGCATCTGAGGCTAAGAAGAAGATTGATTCTGGTGAGCTGGACAGTCGCAGTGCTATCAAAGCGCTGGAGGACTCCCTGGATGTTGAGTTGGAAGATACCATCTAAATAAAGGAGGCGGGCCATGGCAACCACTTTTGAAAGTATCTATGCCCGCTGTCGTGGGCGAATCAAAGATTATGACAAAGAAGGCTACACAGACGAAATGTTTGCAGCTGTCGAAAAGGACCTGCTTCAGGCAGCAATTGACGACTTTGTAGATATCTGCGCTAAAGATCTGACTGATTATGACGAAGAGCTTGAGGAATTTAACATCACTTTGTCTCGTAAAGAACAAAGTATACTCGCACTGAGCATGATCGTTCACTGGTTAGAGCCTTACGTCTTTAATTCTGACGCACTAAAAAATGCCATGAGTACAAAAGATTTCTCTATGTTCTCCCCCGCTAAACTATTGGAGCAGATGAAAGACTTGTTACAGTATTCAGAACGAAAATTGAAAGCCGAAATGAATGGCTACTCGTTCAGAGTAAACAAGGTTTCTGAACTGACTGAGTAAGGCGGTGGCTTATGACTCGATCAGAATATAGAAAAATGCTTAAACTTAATGGACCGACTCAGCGTGACAGAATAATTAACAAATCAATTCACGACCAAAATAAGTTGGCTCCTGTACAACCATCTTTTAAAGATGTTACGATTGATGACGTGCCACGCAAATTAAATATCATTTCTTCAACTGTTATGGATCAAAAAATCATTCATACTCTGCCGGGCGAAGACTTTTCTATTGGAAGCATCGTCTATTGGAGCAAGAGCCACTGGTTGATTACAGAAAGAGATCCAGAAGACGAAATTACAGTACGTGGACGTATTCAGATTTGTCGAAAGGAAATCAAATGGCAAGACGATAATTCTCACAAGATCCATTCTTTGTGGGCTACAGTTGAAAAGCCGTATTATTCCAATCTGGAAGAGAATAAGCAGATGAGTTATTCTACTCGCGAATTCCGTATCCAGATGCCTTTCGATGAATACTCTGCCAATCTTAATATTGGTAAGCGGCTAATGCTAGAAATTATTAACGATGTGCCTAAAACATATCGTATTACTTCGGTCGATCAAATGACAAGCCGCATTGACTACAATAATGAACAGGTCGGATTTCTCTCTTTTAATGTCGAACAGGATCTATATAATCCAGAGACTGACAATGCTGAGAAGATGATATGTGACTATGTTCCTATTGAAGATACAGACGAAATTCCGCCAGAGGTCGTCTATCCACCGCAGGAGGCTGAACCAGAATATGTTCTCAGTATTGATTTTACTGGAGCTCCGACAGTTCAAGCCGGCGGTTTCGGTAAGCTGTTTACAGCAAAAATCGATAGTGAAACGTGTGAAACGGCAAATTGGACTTTACAGGGCGATCATGTTCCTGACGAGATCCATTTTAAGAACGCGGAGGATTCTGTGTCTAGCGCAAAATGTAAAGTAGTTTGCGCTGATAATCCCAAGCTGATTGGGACAACCGTATCTTTGACAGTTCGATCAGGTAAATTAACCGCCGACGTTGATTTGGAGGTGATCTGATATGAATTTGGAAGAGATCGGTTCTTTCAAAAATAAAGTAATATCAAAGCTGATAAACGATGACAATATTCTTGATGTCCTTCTGGGGGACGTTGACAATATTGAAGATCCTGAAACTGCCCTGCTTGGTAAGGACGGGTCAGGAAAGGGCGGCTGTGTGTTTAAATATGAGTTTGTTCCAGACACCCAAGAAAATTCTAAGACATTTTTATGTGTTGAGGTAGTGCCGGAAGAAACTAATGGCGACACGATTACAGACATGACGATCTATGTGTTCGCATATTGCAGCAAAAATCTCATGCAGACCTATCGCCGCAAAGGACAAGCTGGTACTCGAATTGATGTTCTCGTAAGTGACGTTGATAAGATTTTAAACGGTAACGCTGAATTTGGAATTGGTCCACTTGAATGGGTGGGCAGTAGTATTTATAAACCAGCACAGCCCTATTATGGTCGTATGCTTGTTTATCGCGTTGGAACTTTTCGGAGGGCAAGGCGATGATTCGATTAAATTATATAGACCATATCAGCCCTTATGGGGTCATGCTGCGCGAGGTAGGTCGAATTCACTCCCCTATTCTTGGAGATATTTTGAAACTCGGCTACAACCAGTATCAGCGAGTATTGACTTTATTTTTGTATACACCAGAAAAATATTTCACGGACGTCTCGACAGATGCCAAGATAGAAAATCCGTGGAATCAGTTCACAAATGAACAAAAAAATGAAATGACAATGTTTGATATCCTAACAGCCAACGAAGAAGCCAGATCCGAATTGATTTCGGGTTTGGCTCTTTTTATTTTCGGAAATTTGGAGTGGGACGAAAAATATCACGCAATTTTGATTGATAAACAAGTTGAGTCGAAGGGCAATATGTCGATTGGCGGTTTTGTTGATAAATCAAATTACAAGACAGTTGTTCAAGTAATTTTGCAGCTACTTGATATTGCGGATGATGACATGCCCGAAGAAAATCCTAAGTTTAGAACCGAAAAAGATCGGCTGTTTTGGGAGAGGTTTCAGAAAAAGAAGAAAGAGTTCACAAAAACAAAAAAAGGCGATCCAAATTTGGAGCTGCCTAATATGATCTCGTTGTTGTGCACATTTCATCAGAGTCTGAATTATTCAAATATTTGCGCCCTCACCATTGGTCAGATACGAGATACGTTCTCCCAACTGATGAAGGCAAAACAATTAAATATCGCAGAAATGAACTATTCCGTTTGGGGCGGTAAATACGATCCGTCACAATGGATAGAACGAATTGATAAAACACAGGAGGAAAATAACTATGGCTAATAAGAATGCAAATTTCGCCAACCGTGAAGTTGCCGATCTGATGCTGATGGACTATTCCACTAAGAAGATGTTCCTGAATGTGGATTGGGCTAACGTCACTTCTACCTCTTTTGAGGGTGATCGTGTGTTCGCTACTGGCGGCCAGGGCGCACCTAACCGCGTGCAGTTCGACGGCTCTCGTACTGGCACTCTGACCATTGAGGCTCAGGTTTATCCCGTCAAGGTCTTCCAGATGCTGTCTGGTAATGATCTGGGCACTGAGGCTAATTTCCTGAAGCGTGAGAAGATCACTGCTACTGATACTGCCAAGCTGACTCTGACTGATTCTGCAGCAGGTACTTACGTTCAGGTCTTTAAGGCTGACGACGATCTGGGTACCGAGCTGACTGCTACCGTTGCTGATAAGGAAGTCACTGTTACTGTCGAGAGTGGTGTTGAGTACGTTGTGTACTACTACAAGAAGGCCGCTAAGCCTCAAGTTATCCACCTTGATTCCAAGCACTTCCCCAAGGCATATCGTGTCGAAGGCTCTGTTCCCTACAAGACCGAGAACGATGAGATTGTCGAGGCACATCCGATCTGGTACAAGGCCGCTCCCCAGGCCGCTTTCGAGCTGTCTTGGCAGAACACTGGTGACCCCGTCTCTCTGACCATGACATTCGACGTTATGGCCGATGCTGATGGCAACATTTATGACATGATCTATGAAAATGGCCAGGAGTAATTCCTAAGCAAATACATCAGAGGTAGAGTCTTTCGGGGCTCTACCCCTTTTATGAGCGCACGAGTAATACAACTATATACAAAATTCGCGCGTTGATATAAGGGAACTCACGGAACCTAAAACAAAAAGGAAGTGTGTATTATAAAAATCTTAGCTTTTGACCAAGCGCTGATAAAGACAGGCGTTTGTACATTAGACGACGGCACTGTATATCACTCGCTGATTGATTTAAGTAAAACCAAAGACCCAGTTGAGCGCCGTGCTATTATGCGCCAAATGATACAGAGTCGCATCAAAACCAACAACCCAGATCTTGTCGTGATTGAAGACGTAGCGCTGCAAGCATCAGCTAAGACAGTAATTCAGCTTGCACAGTTGCAGGGGGCGATTATTGGAGCGTGTGAACTATTCAATATCCCATATGAAATCATAAAGCCGACTGAATGGCGCAAAATGCTCAATTTCAAACAGGGGCGACAAGTAAAACGCCCAGAACTAAAACAGCAAGCTATTGACTATGTAGCCGAACACTATGGTGAGAATGTCTCTTCTGATGAAGCGGACGCGATGTGTATTGCGACTGCCGCACTGATGAGGCTTGAACAAGATAAAATTACACAGGAGGACTAATAATTATGAAAAATAATCTGAACCTAGAAGATCGCATCCAGTTTGTTGATGGTGTTGTAGACCTGTCAAAGCGTAATGGCAAGTATGACCCCGCACTGTATGATTATGCTTTCCGTATTGCTACTGTTGTCTACTTTACGGACATTGACACAACCGGCATGGATCAGAATGCGCTGAGCGAACTGGCGTTTTCTGATGAGACTACAAAGATGATGAACGAAGCGCCTCGCAAGTATATTCTTGGCACGTTAAACAAGGCTTGCCGTGAGAAGATTGAGATCGAGCGTCAGCAATATATGGCACTGTTCGAGGCAACTGCAAAAAATCAGCCGTTTGAGGAGTTGATGAAGTTGGCAGCCGATGTGCTAAATGGTATTGGCGAGCAGTTTAATATGAAGGAAATGATCAAAACTATTTCTGAAGAGAACATGAAGAAGCCTGTGACTGATAACAGCTATAGTGTTAAAACTCCAGAAGGCTTACTTGATGGAGCTCACCCCATAGTGCTTACCGAAGACATGGTGCTCGCAGAAGGCAAGGAGTAAAACTATGGCAAAGTTTACAGCTACCACGGTGGATGCCCTTCAGACTGAAATCATGAGACGTGCAAATCTGGCGCTAAAAAACGAAATTGCAAGCACTGTAAAAGAGCGGCTTAAAACTCATGTGCAGAAAGATGTGTATTCAACCTACTCCCCCGTCGAATATGAACGGCGTGAGGGATCTGGTGGCTTAGTAGACGATAAAAATCTAAAACACAAAGTTCGAAGTCGCACGCTATATGTGTATGAAGAGGCACCTATTGATGGACCGCGCCTAGACGCTCCAAATTTCAAAAACAGGCCAGACAGTTTAGCACGCATAATCGAAGAGGGCGCTTACAATCCGTGGAATTATAGAAAATATAAGTGGACAAAACCACGTCCATTCATGGAGAACACACAAGACGACATTGATTATAGATACGCTGATATTGTAAAGCTACTAAAAAATCGAATCGAGCACGACAAATAATTAAAAAGATGAGCAGACTTATTAAAGCCTGCTTTTTTTAGATTCGGCTCCAAAGGAGGAATATAATATGGCGCGTGAACCAGAACTGAGTATTAAAGTTAAGGTAGACCCACAAATTAAACCAACAGAGTTAAAGACAAGCATTGAGCGAAAAGTAAAACAAAGTGGTGAAAAGCCACAGATTGATATTGACCCTAATATTGATGGTATAAAAAAGAAAGTCGAAGATAAATTAAAAAACATCAAGGCAACTGCAAGTATAACGCCTGTTGTCGATACCGAAAAACTTAAAACAGACATTCAACAGCAGATTAACGGCATTGGCGATATTCCGAAAGTTACTGTTGGTGTTAACGTTGATGATTTTAGTGATGAACTCAGTAAACGACTCAAAGAAGAACTTAAAACAGTTAATGAAAAATTGTCTTATTACTTGAAAAATCTTACAACAAACACAGCCGGACTAAATAGTGTTGTAGAGGGGTTATTTCCAAGTCGTGGCATTTCAAATGCTGTTCAATCCGAATTAAAATCAGTTCAGGCAGAATTAATCGCAGGACTAAACGGCGTAAAGAGTAAAGTAAAACCATTCAAAGAAACAGATCTTTTTCAAATTGGAGATACAGAGAGCACGACAACAATCCGACGGGTTGAAAAATTGGTTAAAAACATTAGAGACCAATTTGCAAATCTTGATAATTTTTATGATGCAGATGAAGAAAAGTTTCTTGATGGATTTAATAGTGAGTTTGAAAAATTTCAAAACAACGCATCCGAAACAGTAGAAAAATTATCTGCTCTAAAAAAGAATTTAAGTAAAGACAAATTCAGTGATCTTCTTGACAATGAGGATTTTGATGCCGAGTCAACAACAAAGGCCCTTGCTCCTCTTATTTCTTTTTTAAAGAAGCTCTCAACCACATCGATAAAAACAGGAGAAGACTACGATAATTTATATGCACTGTTTAACAACAAAAATACAAACAAACTATTTGACGAGTCCAATGATCATTTAACTAGAATGAAAACGCGAGTTGGTGACATCACGGCTGAGACAAAAACTGCTATAGAAGTCACAGGCGAACTCGCTAAAACACTTAATAAAGCTATTAAGGATGACAATTCCGGTTATCTAAGTGATGCAGAAATAAAGACGTATGGTGCTGCTTTTGATGAAGTTTTGAGCAATATTGCAACAAAACAGGAAGAGATCAATACCAAAAAGCAAAGAACAGTCGAATTAGAAAATGATCTATTGACAAAAACAAGATCCAATCGAGAAGCTCTCAAACAAGAACTCGAAGAGTATAAAAAGCTATTGAAATCCTTTGGTGTAAAGGGAGACGAAGATGAGGGTAATCCGAAAGGTAAACCAAAACCGAAAAGCAAAGAACCGGACAAAACTCCAGCCCAGAAACCAGCAGAAGAGCCAAAGACTGAAAATCAAGACGCTCTAAATAACGGAATCGCTAAAATTCAAGCAATCGTATTTGATATCAATCAAGAGGAACTTCAAAAGTCTATTGATACAATTTTTGCTAAAGTTTCTGCTCCTATCGGATTCAAACCTGCCAATGGTGCTATTGCGAACATAAAACAGCAGCTACAAGAAGCGTTCAATGATGTTGTAATTTTAGGCAACAGCATTACAAAAGATGAAGAAAAGAGCAGTCAAAACTCTATTCCTCTTTCAACTTCCATACCAGGCAAAGTCACTATCACAGATGCAGATGTTATCGTCGATGTCAAAAATCCAGTGACAATCCCCGGTACTGTCACGGTTGATCCGACTTTTGTTCAATTTGGCAATTCTGATGACCTTCAGAAAAATGCCAATGCCTTGTCATCTGTAAAACAAAGTCTAAGTAAAATTTCTACAAACGCTGAAGGTTATGGTACAAAAATAGCAGTAATTGGCCCATCTGTTCAGTATGTAGCACAGGAAGTCGACAATCTCAGCAAATCTCTTGAGAATCAAATCACAGACTTGGATCTTATCGCCAAAAAGACAGATGCCTATGGGACAACAGCTAATTCCGTCACTTTGAACACAAAAGACGTAGCTGCTCCAACTGCACCGGTTGATATTCCCGGCAAGGTAACTCTTAAAGTAGAAGACGTAACTCCTCCGAAGGAATCTGTGAAGATTCCCGGCAAGGTCGAACTCAAAGATAAAGATATCAAGAGACCTAATCCTCTGAACCTCAATGGAGCAGTAAAAATCAAAGCAGCCGATGTTAAAATTGACGATGTTGAGATTTCGAAAAAGAAATTTGACATTAAGGGCAATTTGATTCTGAAGAATGCGGAGATCGTCAATGCGGTTAAAGAAGCAGCTGGAAAAGAATCTAAGAAGAAAGACACAACAAAATCCAAAATAGATTCAAATATTATAGATGTAAAAGCACAACAAGAAGCTAATAGATTGTTGCAGCAAGAAGAACAGCTTCAACAAAAAATCGCTGATGCTGCTCAAAAAAAAGCTGATGCCGAAAATAGATCTTTTAATCGAGATGTAGTTGCTGCACAGAAGAAATATGATCAAGCAGAGTTAGATAATTTAAAAGCTATTGAATCTATCTATCGAGAACTTACTAGTTTAGAAAGCAAACGTGGAAGATATACAAAGCCAGAACAGGCATTTGACTTACACCAAATTGAAGATCAAATTTCTGCCGATGAAGTAGAGCTTAATGAAAAAATGCTTTCTGCAAGCGAAGTTGGATATAATCCATTAAAAGTCACTAGTATTCGCAAACAGGCACTTAAATATTATTATGCACAAGCAAGTTCTGATAATAAATTTGATATTGCAAAACAACAGGTAGCTATAAAGATTCAACAAGAAGCGACAAAAGCATTACAAGAAGAAACAGAAGCGAAAGAAAAAGCCGCTGAGGCAACCAAAAAGCAAGAAGAAGCAGAAAATAAACTTCTTGCCCGCGATATTATTGCACAAGAGAAGAAGGATAATTCTGATGGAAGTAAAGCTATCGACGATATTGTTTCAAGTTATCAGAAAATCATATCTCTGCAAAAACAAAGAGGTAGATTTGTTGATGCAAAAGATAAAGAGGATTTGGATGAAGTAAACAAGCAGTTGGCAGAAGAAGAAACTCGTCTTTCTGAATTGATGTTTAATTTCCAAGATTCCACTGGTGTAAATCCATATCAGTTTACAGACGTTCGCAATATAGCAGATTTAGCTGAAAAGGAATACCGTTCATCTAATCGTGTCGTAGAAAATAAACGCAACGATCAATATCAAAACCTTGTAAATCAACTGTCTGGAGTTCTAAAAACTTATGGAACAGTAGAAGAAGCCGCAGCGGAGGGTAAAGCAGCGACGGATATTCAAGTTGCACTTCAAAAGCAGCAAGAACTTGTATCGCAAATTGCTAAAGCAAAGGTTGGTACAGAAGAGTACAGCAATGCAATTCAAGCCGCAGAAGAAAACTGGAAATCTGTTGTGGCAGTTATAGACATCGCAGAAAAGAAGCAAAAAGACCTTGCAAAAGCCGTCGACAGTATTGAAAAGAAGTTCTATCAGCTTGCAGAAGAAGCCTCTGGCAGTTCTAATGAGAAATTAAAGAATTCTATCAATGGAGTTATCACCAAAGCTGCTGCACTTAGCGCTAAAAATCCAAACACATACGAGAATTATGCAGTTGATTATAATGAGTTAAAGCGTGAATCTTACAAAGCCAACGCGCAATACGCCATTTGGAAGAGTAATTATAAGAAACTTGAGCGCGAAGGCATCAAAATTGCCGAGGGCGTTGAAATTGCTCGACAGATGCAGGCCGATGGAAGTCTCCAGAATGTCAAATTTGATGGTATCGATAATCTTCTCAAGCAGTTAAATGAGCTTGAGCCTCAGACTGACGCTTATAAAGAAAAACTTGTAGAAGTCAAAAAGATTTGGGAAGAAATCGAAAGAAAAGTTAAAGCCGTCGAAGAGTCAGAAACGCAAGCCGCAAAACGAGAAAGTACGAAGGCAGCAAACCTAAAATCTGTTAGCGATGCCATATCTCAAAACAGAGCTACAATGAAGGACGTCCAGAAGAATTATGGTACTAACTATTCTTTTTATGGCAAGCTGCAAGAAAAAGATTCAAAGCTCAAAACTTTACTTGATATAGTAAACGAATCTTCAGATCCAGTGTCTGCTGCTAAAGAATGGACAAAGAATAACCTTGATATATCCCCAGATAAAATTAATTCTGTAAAGGATGCACTAAATCAATTAAACATCGCATATAGAGAGGCAACACAAGAGGCAAAAGATTTTAACAAAGAAGCTTCTCGCGAAAAATCTATAAATAAGGCATCAATGGAAGTTGCTAATCTAAAGGCAACTATTCATGATTATATTGCCGAACATAAAAAGCTTGAAGGAACAGATGTTGGGAAATCTCTATACGAGTTGCTTGAAGCATTGAATCAAAGTGATGCACCAGAGAAAATAGGTGAGTTAAAAAAGCGATATGCGGAGCTCCGTGCTGAATCTAAGAAGCTTGGGCTAGAATCTAAAAATCTACTCGATGTGTTTGAAAAGCTGTTTGGTCAGCATTTGAGTACTATGATCACCATGGCGGCTCTGCACAAAATGCAGGAAGCGCTACGGATTGTGTACCAGAACGTGGTCGAGATTGATACGGCGGTTACTGAACTTCGTAAAGTCAGCGAGTATGCGGGTAAATCGCTTGAAGAATACATGGGTCGCGCTGCTGAACAAGCACAGAAGTTGGGAGTATCTATCAGTGATTATATCAATTCTACTGCTGATTGGAAACGCCTGGGTTACTCTGATGAAGACGCGGAGAACATGGCCACCTACTCTACCCTTCTTAAAAATGTTGGCGATGGTATTGACGATGTTAATACATCTTCTTCCTACTTAATCTCGACATTGCAAGGGTTTGGTCTGTTAGCTAAAGATGCTGAAAACGTAGTCGACCAGATTGACAAAGTTGCAAACACACAGCCGATTACAGCGCAGGCCATTGGTGAGATCCTTACCCGTTCGGCTGCAAGTATGAAGGCTGCAAACAACGATTTGGCTGAAACAATCAGCTTAGGCACCGCCGCCTATGCAGTAATTCAAAATGCTGAAACTGTAGGAACAACTTTGAAGAGCGTTTCTATGTACCTACGTGCAGCTAAGAGCGAACTGGAGGATGCCGGCGAAAGCGCAGACGGGTGTGCAAATTCTGTATCCGAACTACGCAGCGAGCTAAAGTCCCTTACTGGCGTCGATATCATGATCGACAATAAAAGCTTTAAGAGTACATATCAAATTTTGAAAGAACTGTCTCAAGTTTGGGACAAACTATCAGATGTGACGCAAGCAAACGTCACTGAAATGATTGGCGGTAAGCGAAACGCAAATGCCATTAGTGCTATTCTAAACAATTTTGACGTTGCTGAATCTGCTATGGAATCCGCTGCTAACAGTGCAGGAACAGCTTGGGAGGAGAATTCCGTTTGGATGGACAGCATCCAAGGCCGCCTTGCACAGCTCGACGCAAGCTTCCAAGTTCTTTCTCAAGACGTCCTCTCTTCTGGTCTCTTGAAGACTGGCGTATCTTTCCTCACATCAATTGTTAAACTTCTTGATAAAATCATTAATCTCACTGGTGCCCTTCCTGCTGGACTGGGCATCGCAGCATTTGCAACTCAGCTGGGTGAACCTAAAATGACGGGTTTCATGATTGTGCCCAGCAATACTCCGGGTGGTGACACGGAACAAATGCTCCGCAGATATTTTATTATATCATTGTGAAGCATGAGGGAGTATTTAGTAAAACCGACGAACATGGTGGCCTAGCCACGGCGAGTTTGGGTAATTCTCGTCCGGGAACCGAAAGGAATCCGCAGGCAAGCTCTGCATGCGCCTACATTATTATAATAGGCACTGCCAGAGACGCTTCAGAGAGCATAATGTCGGAGTGGAGCTACGCGCATAATAGCGCCGCAGGTTCACTATGGGGTGCTCCAAATCACTGCTATGCAATCAAGCACATGCAGGAAAAATTACAGGTGGTCTTTCCCCTGCCGTCAAAAGTGGAAAAATATTTTTGTTGACTATCTTAGTATTTCTGGCTATAATAAAAATATCAAAAACAACATGTAAGCAAAACGCATGTAGTGGAGGTATTATATTATGGCACGACCTAAAGGTAGCAAGAATAAAGCAAAAGTTCTCGACGGCGTCGATTACGCAGCACAGATCGCTGAAAAAAATACTGCAGCAGAATCTCTTGCTCAGGAAATCGCAGCTATTGGCGATAACATCGGTGCTCTGAATGCCCAGCGCAAAGCAAAACACGTAGAGCTGAATAAACTCAACAAAGAGATCACCAAGCTCGAAAAGAAAAAGGCTGATGCCGACGCAAAGGTCGCAGAAGCTGCCAAGAAAGCTGAAGCTGAGGATGTCCTCAAGAAACTGCTCGCTGAAGGTATGAGCACGGACGAGATTCTGGAAAAGCTGAAATAACGACGGCGTCGAATAGCGCATAAAACAAGCCCGACTTCCCTACTACTGGGAGGCCGGGTGTTTTATTTATGTCATTTTAGTTAGTTGCATATCACTACTCATACCTACAGTTCTTGTGATAGAATTGTTTTCCGATTTTCCCGCTGGCAGCGCCCACGAGAGACACAGACACTGCGCGGCTATGGACGTTCTAGTTTTGCGTTGATTGTTTTAAGTTCCGTACAGTAATCCAACAAATAATTCAAATCGCTTCTAACCTTTTGAGTTGCTTCTTCTCCATGCCATCCTGTGTCAAGATATTGTTCATGAAAATACTGAATAATCTCTCCTTCTGTATATTTACCAGAGTCAATAAAATATCGGAGCAGTCTTTGTCTTTGTGTCGCCGGCTTCGTAGTTGTGTATCCATCATTATTTATGCTTGTGTGTTGAGCAAAGTCATCAAAAATTTCTTGTTGACTATTATAAAGCTGTGCCCATCTTGCTAATTCTTTGTCTCGGGAAGACATAGACGGGTCAAACTCAGCCGAAACATAATACTTCCAGCAACCACCCTTTGCAATGAAAATTTCCTTCGTCACAAAGTATTTATCACACTCGTCGCAATGAATGACATCAATAGTAGTTGGCTCTGTAAAACTTTCATACCCGGCCTTTGGTTTAATCCTTGCTCGACATGGTGTACAGTGATGTTTTTCCCTAAAGCACTTGTTTGATTTAAAATAAAATGTGACAGTATGGAGTTCATCATCAGTCCAGTCGATATCTTGAGGTATCTGATACTGGGCTGCCAATGCTTGATCTACTTGTTTTGTTTCAAGGATAGTGTATTTTAAAGTCCGTCCGTCTTTCTCGATCTGAAAGGAATCTGCTCCTGTTGCGGCTGCTTTCATAGCTGCGTTAAACAATTCTTTCATGCTTTCATCGTCGCGCAAGACAAAAATTGGTTTTTCATAGCATCCTTGTTCTGGCGGGTCACTGATCTCGTAATCAGACAGAATTATTTTATAAATTTCGGGATCATCAGCATTTTCTTCTTCTGAGAAGTAAGCATATATGATAGCGTAAATAGGATCATACGACCCCATAGGTTTTCTTTTCATAGTTAAAAGTTACTGTTGCAGTTTTTGCAATGCCATTGTTTACCTAACTTAGACGAGGAGGCTCCAACAATAGATATTGACACTGCTCTATTTAGCGTGCTGATCTTCTCAGTGTTAGTGGACTTACAGTAGGGACAGACGACACGCTTGCCGCTGGCGAGGTCTTGCTGCTCTTGTTGTTTTGTTTTCCATTTTTCCACCTGACGGGCTGTTTCAAGTGCTTTTTGTTTGCGTTCGCGTTCTTGACGTTCGCGCTCTAAGCATCCCGGATCTGCTTGTTCACGAAGATAGTCTTGGTACCAGCAAAGAAATCGATTGTTAAAGGAAGAATACGTTTTATCCGCTTTTTCTCTTAACTCCTTAACGCTTCCGGTTTTTTCCTTATTTACTGATTCTTGTACAATTCGTTTATATTCTTCATTAAATTCCGGGTACTCTTTCAGGATTTGATCTACCATATAGGCATATACAACAGACTCATAAAACACATTTTCGTTATGAAAAATATCGGATTCCGCCCAATATTTAATGTATGGATCTTCCTCAAGGTATTCATATTCTGGATGTTTTTTATAAAGTCTCTTACCTTCTTTGCTTAATTCTTTTTCTGTATAATCACCCCAAAAATTTTTCGCTGTTCCAAAAAAAGGATTTACATCTCTTTTCATTTCACCGATTTGCATAAGCTCACCTCATTGGCAAATAATTTCAACCGACCATTGAGATTATTATACGCTTTGACAGTCAATAAGTCAATGATTGAGCTTGGCAAAGGATTTGATGGAACTATTGAAAAAGCAATTTCCTCTACGGAAAAACTTAAAGGGCTACCTGAAATCGTCCAAAAGTATATGATGTGGGGAGACTATAAGTCTGGATTTGTCAAAAAAATCGATGGCAGTAATTTTGGAACTGACGAAAATGGGAAAGATATTCAAAATTACGTTGCTCAAATTTCCAACCTTGATAAAGCACAGCGTAAGGCGATTATTAGTGTAACGGAACTTGGTAACGACTCGAAAAAAACTATAGAAAAACTTATCGAGCTTACTCAAACAGGTTCTCGTATCAATGGCAAGGTTTTCGAGGCCAGCTTAAAATCTGCCGGTAATAGCGAAATCAATCAGGGCGATATCAATTCTCTGATGAATGCTCTTGGCATGAAAAACGGTGATAACTACGCCTTGCCCAACACTAATGAAGTCAAAAAGAATCTCAACATGTGGGCAAAGGCCGCAGAGAATGCTGACGCCAAAACTCGTCTTATGAACGCAGGTATCATTGAAAGCACAAAAAATGGCTACGCAATGACTGATTCCTTTAAAAAGATGATTGGTATCGAAGAGGTCGATGGTGTTGTTAAAACCGGATTAACTGCAAAACAACTTGCCTTGAATACAGCTATGCAGATCGGAAAACAATTGGCCTTGTCTTTTGGTGTTGCGATTGCCACATGGGCTATATCTAAAGCCGTTGAGTATCTGATGAATCTCAAAACCCGTTCTGAAGAGCTTGTTGAGACAATGAATGATTCTCATGATGCAGCTGAACAAGCTACTAAGGATGTTGAAGAGATTCAATCTAAAATTGACGAACTCAATGATTCCCTAGAAGCTGCTGGAGTTAAAAAGATTGAAGACATCGTTGATCCTACCGAGCGTGAGCGTCTGCAGGCCATCAATGATATGTTACAAGCCCAACTCAAACTCAAGAAGCAACTGGAGAAGGACGCGAACAATAAAGCAAATGCCGATACAAGTACTGTTGTAAATGATAAAACTGAAAACAGTATTGTAAAAACACGCACTGTGAATGTTTCTTATGCCGAGGGTGGTGCAAATGCTGGCACTCATCAGGTTGCAGAGAAAGTCTCTAAGACTGAATCTCTCCAGGAATATACAGCAGCACTCGAAGACAATGTTCAAAAGCGTCGTGATCTTCAGGTTGAGCTTGACCAAATTGAAGCCTCTAGCGGGAAAGATTCTAAAGAGTATGCAGATAAAAAGAAAGAACTCGATGCTCTGAATGATACTTTTAAATCCCAGAAAACCACGGTTGAAGAGCTTTCCTCTGCCGTGTCTGAGCAGATGAACAATTATAGCACCGACGCTGATAATTTCGCCCAGTACAAGGACGAATATGTTGCCGGCACGAACGCAATGACAGCAGCCACTAAGGCTCTGGTGAACGCACAAGATAGTACAGGCATTGATACTACCAATCTTGATATATTCTCAGAAAAAGTAAAACAAATCAAGAATGATATCGACAATGGTGATTCTCAGCAAAGCGATTGGAAAACATTCAATGGCCTTGATGCATTTAGTGGAATGAGTGGCGAGGCAATAATCAATATTGATAAAGACTCTTCTCATCAAACCGAGACTGAAACAGCCGCGCTTGAAAAACTCCATAAAACCGCAGACGAGAATAAAATATCATTTGAGTCTCTAATTGGTGTGTTTGAAAGTTTCGGTCTTGTGCAAATTAGTAACTCTGCAACTGCTGACGATTACGCCGATAAACTCGAAAAAACAATGGGCGTCATCGACAATATTCAATCAGCATACAAAGCCTGTTCTAATGCTGTTGAAGAATACAACAAGTATGGGTATATGAGTGTTGACTCGTTGCAAGCTCTTTTGCAAATGGATGATCAGTATCTTAATACTCTTGAGCTTGTTAATGGAAAGCTCCAAGTCAATCAAAGTGCGTATGCAGATTTGTTGGCAGCTCAATATGCAGAAGCTCAAATGGAAGCTATTTCTCAGGCGATATCAGAACTATATACGATTGCAAAGGGAGACTCCGCAGAAAAAGCCGAGACATTTACTGAAGCAACTGAAGATGAAAAGAATAAACTTGCCGCTTTGTGTCCCGCTTTAAAAGATGCCACTATTGGAACTGGAGAACTAGCTGCCGCTTTAGCTGCCGCTCAAAGTGCCGGTGAAGGCGGGAACGCAGATGCTGTTCAAGCAAAAATCGATGGAGTTATGAATGCTCTTAATACTCGTTTAACACTCATTAAAACAAATATGCAATCAGCAATGAGTGGAGCATCAGCCCTTAAAAATCAGATGAATGGTTTCGATACTGGCAAGAAAACTAAAAAAGCAGCGTCCTCCATTACAGATCTTGCCTCTGCATTTGATACATTGAAAGAAGCCATGAACGAGTATAACAAATATGGCTATCTAAGTTATGATACAACTAAATCGTTAGTTGGTCTTGAGGATGTATATACAGAATGCTTGACAAAAAACAATGGAAAACTAGAGATCAATACAGCTAAACTCCGCAAATTTATTAAGACTCAACTTGAAGTGGCCAATGCTTCTGACGATGGTGGTAAATCTGCTGCGGAAATGACCAAAATACTAAATTGGTTAAATTCAAGTGTTGATTCTGAAACCATTTCGTTTAATCAGCTCACAGATGCTATCAAAGGATATGGAACTGCACTTGATGAAGCAACCGGCAAAACAGACGAATTTCAGTCCGGTATGCAAACACTTCATGAGTTATTTACAATTGATCACGCAAATGGTGATCAGATTGTAGATTATGATACTTTGAAGAAGGTTACGGATCTCATCGCCAAACATCCAGAGATGAATGGGATTTTCCTTGACGAAAACGGAAATTTAAACGTAGACGATGATAAAATCAAAGAAGCAGCCAAAGTTTTAATTCAAGATGTTATAACTGCTGCTACCGATTCTAATCAACCTGGACTGGCAAAATTATGGACTGACCGCCTTGCCGGCCTAACGTCTGGTAATATCAGTATGACAGATTTTTGGAATGGATTTGGTACTGATATAGAAGATGCTAACACCAAGATTGATAAGTTTCAGAGCACGTTCAGTACTTTCCGTAATGCATATGAGGAAATTCGAGACACTGGCTCTCTCAAGAGTCAAGATATTCTACAAGAGCTTGGCCAAATTGATCAATCTTTCCTTGACCAATTTAAAAATGTTAATGGGGATTACGAGATCGACGCCAAAGGTCTTCGCGATATGTATGTTGCAACTCTTGAACCGTTGATGAAACAATTCGAAGGTACTACATATGGAGATTATTTGCAACAGATGTATGACGCCGTTCGTGCTCCAACACAAGAAGAGTATGATGCGCTCGTAAAAGCAACTCTTGAATATAAAATTGCAGAAGAAAAATACAATCGCGCTATTACACAAATTGATAGCTCTGACCTTTCTGAAGATGAAAAAAAATCTCTTAGAGAGGAAGCCATCAATGAGCTAACTGAAGTTTATAACAAGAAGTATCAAGATCTACAGGAAACCGATGCTGACGTTATGGCAAAGCTTATTGCTCATTGGGAGGATGCAAAAAATTCTGTTGAGAGTTTTAAAAATGCGTTGTCTGCGGTTAAAGATTTATTAACTAACTTCTTATCTGTTTTTGAAAATTATAATTCAGATAAGGACAATGACTTAAAAATCTGGGGCGAGGCCATGACAGAGCATATCGACGATCAAATCGAAGCTCTGAATAAGCAAAAGGAAGCGCTTGAAAAGGCCAATGACGAGGAAGAACGCGCAATCACTCTTGCAAAACTGCAAGCCGAACTTGAAAAAGCTCGCACGCAACGTACAGTCCGCAAGTATACCAGTAATGGTTATGAGTGGGTTGCTGATGCGTCGGCAGTTAAGGAAGCACAGGATAATCTAAACGACCAGCAACGGACATGGCGCAAAGAGGATGCTGAAAAAGCTATTGATGACCAAATTGATAAACTGAACGAGTTGAAAGACAAGTACAGTGAAATCATCAACTTGATTGGAACCAGTTGGGATGACTACAACAAAAAGCTCAAGTACTCTGCTGAAATTGCAGACATGACTTTTACAGAGATGGAAGGCCGACTTGACGTCTTTAAGGGTAATGTCCTTGGAGCAATGCAGTCCACTAAGGCAACTTCTGGTATTCAGGATGTTATTAGCAAGTTAGAATCCTTGATTACAACCCTTGAGAAGATTAATAATCTGTACAGCTGGGCCGAATCCGGATTTACTGATTATACTGATAAGGGCTTTAATGGTTTAATCAAAACAGCCAAAAAGATTTTCGGATCTACTGGTTCTGACGGTAAGCTCAATATCAGCATTAGCACCGGTTTAAAAAATATCGGTCAGACTGTTAAGAACGCATTTAGTGGAACTTCCGGGAATAGTATCACCAAGGCGTTCCAGGCAGGATGGGAAGCTATCTCGTCTGGTGCTAAGGGGCTATTCTCCGGTAGTGGTGCCAATAGCCTAACAACCATCTTCTCGAATGGTTTATCTGGCATTAGTGATTTTATTGGTTCTGCGTTCAAGGGGCTTGGCAGCACATTTGCTTCGGGCGGCCGGACATTAGTTAAGGTTGCTGGTAACGTTGCTACTAAGATTGGAAGTGCTCTCGGTATTGGTGGTTCCACAGCCGCAGGAGGAGCTGCGATTCCTGTTGTTGGAGCCATTGTGGCAGGTGTCGTTAGCGGTGTTAACGCCAATATTCGACTCATTAAGGATCAAAAAGAAATTTGGTCTGGCGATGATAAACTAGGAGTTAAAATTGCTAAATCCGTTGGAAGTGTAATTTGGAGAACTTCTGCTGTTGGTATGATTGCCAGCACAATTCAGAACATTAGTGGCTTCGTTAAGAAGATTTTTGGTATTGAGAGCAAGAAAGACAAGAATAACGGAACATCTTCTAACGGAAAAATTGACGTTGGCAGTATTGTCATCAATAGCCCAGACAGACCTGCTTCCAACGCAAATTCTGGTACATCCGGGTCTGATACTGGTACAACCAAGCAATCTTTCTGGGATCGCATCAAGAACTCTAAGTTCTGGTTCTGGAACTGGGGTAAGCGTGCGGTTGGAGATAAGGGCGTCAAACATTCTGGCATGTATAATGTCGATGAACAAGGTCCTGAACTTTTAGTACGTCAACCTGCGTCTGGTCGTTACACTTATCTTGAAACCGGCGACGGAGTAGTTCCTGCGGATATTACTTCTAAACTGTTTGAGATGGGCGGAAATACAGATAAATGGTTTGCAGACCAACTGTCCAAAAATGGCGCTTTGAACAATATCCAGAACAAAACTATCGGAGATACGATTTCTGTTGGAGACATCTACATTCAGAATCCTGTTGGCGATACGGATGCTCTTGCTAGAGAGATTGTACGTGACCTTCCGATTAAGCTGCGTCAACAGCAAGGAAGGAGATAACATGAGTAACACGTCTAAAGCAGTTGATGTATTGACAAAAATGATTGTTGAAGTAGCACAAAATGCAATTGAGAACGCTTCGTATGATAAAACCACTTTTGGTGTTGTTAAGAAAAAGACGCCATCTGGCTATATCGTATCGGCATTTGGAAAAGAGTGCAATATACAATCAAATCAAGATTTTAGTCTTTATGAACGAGTCGCTGTGACAGCTCCGCAAGGAGATTATAGCAATCTACTAATTCGTAAAATCTAAAAATAACTATTGCAGGAAGCTACGCCAGTGACGTAGAACCCTGCATTTTTTATATGCATAGGAGGTGAAGTAATGGCAAAGCCGGTATTATCATCTGTAAATGTTTTTGACGCAACAGAGGGCGTCATTGCTTTTTTTAAAATTTATGTGAGCTATACAAGCCCCAATATCATCAAAGAATACGAATACTCGATTTATGATGGATCTGATGATAAAGTTATTTGCACCTCTTCTGGAGCATATAGCAATTTATCGTACACACAAAATAACGGATGGGGATTCCATATCTCCCCTACCGAACAATTAGTGAATCGAGAAGAAAATTATTATTTGCGAATTCGTATCAAATTAACTGACGAATCCGAATATGGAGAGTACAGCTCCCCTATTGTTTTGTACTGCAAGTCGAAACCTTCTATTGCTTTTAGTAGCCTTAATAAAGAAACAGAAAATATTATTCAAATGTCTGCTACTGTTTTTGAAATGCTTTATTCCTACATAAAGGATCAAGGTGAGACTCTTAAAACATATAAATATGAGTTTTATGATGAAGACAAGAAATTGGTTGATGAAACGAAAACGTATTATGGTACTATTTCGCATTCGTTCTCTGTGTATGGACTAGAAGCGAACAAATTGTACTATGTGCGCGGCATGGCTACCACAAAAAATGGGTATGAGCTCGATACGGGTTATTATCCTATTAGAATTGGTAGTGTTTTATCAAACGGAGATTATGCTTTTGAGGCAGAGAACGATCATTATAATGCAGCCATCCGGTTGACATCTCATTTTGTTTCGGCCACTGGTTCTCCTAACGGCGATGTTTCTTACGTAAAAACAGCAGACGATAAATATGCAGTAGATTTGACCAATGGTACAAAAGTTACCTATTTCTTAAGAGACCAAAATAAAAATCTTAATGACTTCGACATGAAGTTTATTGTGAAGCCTGATTGTCCAAAAGAAATTGTCGAGTTGAACTGGAATAACGCAGAATATTCTGTGACTGGAACATTGAGTATTCTAAAGAGATTCTTTACCGATATGAACGACGAAACAGAAAAATTATTTGCCGCCTTAAAAATAAATGTTGACCATGATACGTATTTGATCATCAAAAGCAATTATATCTTTGCAGAAAAAGCGACTGGATATTTATTTGTTGATGTTGTTTGTAAGGATGGATATTTTGAAATTTATATAGAGTCAATGGATGGAGATTATCAAAACGCGGTCTTAGGACAAGCATTACTGGACTGTTGTATTATCGGTGACTCTTCTGTAGATAACGAGAATTAAAGGAGGCTGATTTATGTTTTTAGGAATGGATATTCTAAGTGACGAGCAGTCTCTGAGTAATTCCAAATTGGTGTCAAATCTTTCTTCGTTTTCAATAAAGAATGGAATTTTTGACGAGCTTTATGTTTCGTCTGATCCAAATAAATTTAAAAAGAAAGAATATGATTGGGCGGCCGACACCTTAATCCTCGCCACGTTTGATTCTCAGACGCTTGAAGGCGGCAATATTGGCGCTCTCGGCAGCAAGATTCAGTCTATGCAGCTCCGTAGACGTGAAGTAGGAGATGTTACATGGACTACACTAACAGCTTATCAGGTTCCGGATACAGATAATTTGAATTTCTCTTTTGTTGATTACTTCGCACGCGGTCGTAACACCAAGTATGAATATTCTGTCAACTATATCTTGAAGGACGGAACCGAGTTGCCTTACATTTCAGCTTCTGTCGTAAGCTCGTTCTGCGGCGCTCTTATCACCGATGGCAAGACTTCTTATCATGTATTTCTTGATCCGAAGGTTACATCCACCACAAGAAATAGACAGTCCAGCATTGTTACAACTTTGAATAGTCGATTCCCTTATGTCTTCTATGGGAGCAAATCCAATTACGATACAGGAAATTTCTCTGGTACTATCATCAAGAATAATGGTGTGGATGATTGGGACTTTGATAATTCCTATAAATATCGTGAAGATATGAAGGACTGGCTTACGAATGGCGAAGCTAAAATCATTAAGATGGAAGATGGTCGTGAATGGCTCGTAAGTGTAGACGGAAATGTCGAAGAAGATGAATCCGAGCATATTGATAAAGTCGGTATCAGTTTCGATTTTGTGCAAATTGGTGACTATAACAACACCGACGATTTGAGCGCAAATGGTCTGACAGCTTACAATGATATGGATTACGCTACTTATTATTCAATTACACTCAATCTTGAATCCGCAACTAGTAGCAGTCGTATTATCAGCGTTAAGCAAGGAGAGAGTTATTCCACAAAAATTGAAGCATATGAAGGATATGTCATTGATTCTGTTTCGATTTCTATGAATGGAGTCTCTATTACGGATTCTGTATATAACTCTGTAAATGATACGATTTCTATTCCATCTGTTACAGGAGATGTTATCGTAACTGTCACCGCTCTGAAAATCAGTGTGGATGATATCGCATTTAATTATAATACGTTGAATCTGTCTAAGAACAGCAAGAAAAAGATCAATCTTGTTTACAGCCCGACGAATGCAAAAATCGGAGCGATTACTTGGAAATCTAGTGACGATGCAACAGTCATCGTTGATAATGGTATGGTTCAGGGGTTGAAGGCTGGCTCTGCTACTATCACAGCCTCGATCGACGGACTTGAAGCAAAGTGTAATGTTTCTGTTGTTTCCTTGTCTGATGCGACTGGGATTCCGCTAAGTGCATTCCACGAAGGTGCAGCGATTCACATGCGAGAGAATAGTTCTCCTGTGTATTATATCGTTGCAAAACATAACTACGAAAGCGAACTGAACGGCGAGGGCCGCACTCTACTTGTCAGAAAGCCGGAGTACGCAAATACACGTTTTGGTTCTAATAATGCGTATGGTTCTAGTGATGTTGATAAATTACTCACGAATACATTTAAGAATTCCCTTGATTCTAAAATCGTATCTGTGTTAAATAGCTATCCTACAACAATTCGTTACACTCCAGGCAATGGTAAAAATACAGCATCAACGATATCAAGAACTGTATTCTTACTTTCTTCAAACGAATATGGACCGTCAAGTAGCACTCATAACACGGAAGGCACTATTCTGCCGACCGCACAACAGTTATTGTCAGATGGCTGCGTGAATAATAAGATGCTCTTAACCAGGACACCAGCAGTTTACAATGTTTCTAATACTAAGGATTCTGTAATTGGTATTCGATACAATTCTAACGACAATAGTTTTGAGGATAAGGTTATCAAATGTACCGACACGAATGACGCTAATACTGGCGCTACAGTTGTTGTCCATCCTGCTATGACTCTATCTCAGGATATTAAAATTATTATTGATAATCCAATTAAGGCGAGCGCTGTAACGTTGAATAAAATTTTTGCGATTATTCATGTCGGAGAAGAATTGCAACTCAACGCAGTATATCAACCTGTCGATGCTACCTATCCATTGACAAATTATGGATCTAGCAATCCATTTGTGGCGTCGGTTAATGAAAGTGGATTGGTTACAGGTAAAAAGGTTGGCACTACTACAATCACTGTTGGTATTGACAATGTGTCTGTAACTTGTGAAGTTCGCGTTGTTGAATAAGGAGGTGTTTAAATGTATTATATCGCATCAAAAAAAGAATTTGCGATGCTAAAAAATCATAATAAACATCTTTACTGTAGACTTGAACTTCTGGATAAAGATTTAAACGTTATCGATAATCTTGAAGGATTAACAATTGATGGAAGCCTTTCAATTGATGCAGACTCAGACATCCGGCACACGTTTACTTCAACGATTTATTTGAAACAAAATGAGATGATTAGTTCTTATTCTGTGGACGAGTGGATTGACAAGTTGGTTCGTGTCTATATTGGTATTGGATTATCTGATAAAAATATTTTTTGGTATTCAAAAGGGATCTATGCTTTCAATCAGAATGGATTTTCATACAATGCAACCGAACATAGTGTATCTGTTTCGTGCGTTGATTTAGTTGCAATGCTGGATGGGTCGCTAAGTGGTACATTGACTGGTTATCAAACCGTTATTTCCACTGGAACAAAAATATCCAACGCTATTATTGATACTTACAAACTTAGCGGTATGAAAGAATGTGTCGTCAACTACTGGAATAGAACAGTCCCATATGATATTGAATTTTCAAGCGGTACATCTATCTGGTCTATTCTAACTGAGCTTCGGGATCTTTATTATCCATTTGAAATGTTTTTCGATGACACGACCTTTGTGTGCCAAGAAATTCCGTCTGGTTTTAACGATCCAGTTGTTTTGAACGATGAAGAGTTTCAAGACTTAGTTATTTCTGAGAGCTGCGATATTGAGTACTCAGAGGTCAAGAATTGTGTTGAGGTTTTTGGAGCCAGTGTCGAATATGATACTTATGTTGATGATGAGCACATGACTGTTGTACATACTGATGCAGACTCGAAAACCGGCGAAGAAGAGAAAACTTCTATTACGTTAAGAACGACCAGTTTAGACACCACAAAGGATTGTACTGTAGCTATTACAACTCCCCTGCTTGGTTTCAAAAAAAATGTGGAGATTACAATCGTAAACTCAGTCACAGAAACTGACAGCAATAATAACACTTCAGTTAAGGAGTACACACATGGTCCGTTCAAACTTTATGAAACTGATGTGGATGAAAATGGCACAGATGTTTTAATGGATGGCGCTGAAATCGCACACGACATGATGATTGTTATTTTGTATAGTCCTACATATAAAAAGTTTTATTATCGTGGCGAGCAACAAACCCATGCAATGACATTCTTAGTAAACAAAATGCCTACAGATGATGAGATCGCCAAGGCAAAAGTGGATGAGGCGTGCAATAATTTAAAGTATGTTTGCTTGACTGAATCAGATATATCAGATATAAATTTAAACACTCAGGCAAATCCACGTTTTACAATTGAAAAAATCGGGCGTAGAAATCAAGTGTGTTCTGGATCAGAATATGAGATGTACACTACGGATGAATCAACTATGCAGTGCGCTGAGTACATGTTGTGGAAGTGTGGACGATTGACAGATAGTGTTACAGTGGAATGTCTTCTTGTTCCATGGCTTGAGGTCAATCAAAAGATTTCTTATGTACCTCATTATATCGACACAAAAGGTGAGCCTTTGGAATTCATTATCAAAAAAATCTCTATTTCACTTGGCGAAGGAACGATGACCTTAACACTGAGTCGTTATTATCCATATTATCCATACATCGTACAAAACAAATACTAATTTCAGCTCCAATATTCTGGGGCTTTTATTTTTGTCAAATTGGAGGTGCATTGAATGAGCTATGGCAAAAATCCAGACGGTACCTATACTGATCTGGCGTATACGAAATTTCCAGCTAAAGTTGATAGCTGGCAAGATAGTCAGAATTTAACGGCGAACTATTTAAGTCTAGCAAACGATTATAAAACAGCTCTTTTGAACGGTAACTATTCGGCAGCACAGAGTATTCTTAATGCGAATCCAGAATTGAAGCGAATGTTGATTGGTGCAGATGATATCAACAAGTTAAAGCATTCTCAAATGGCTATTGAGCGCCTGTTCACAGAGGATATCGAGGAATATATCAAATCTTATACAGACAAATCTACATCTGAAGCTGATAAGGCAACTACTTCTGCAGCTAACGCTGCTATTTCCGAAAAGAATGCTTTAAATTCAGAGACCGCCGCAGCCGCAAAAGCATCTGAAGCAAACGAACTGGTTGAGAATCTAAAGACCTTGAAAGGGACTCTCCCTTCTGATTTTACTGAATATACTCAGCAAATTGCCGACGCGAAGGAAGAGTTTGATAATAAGATTGATAAGCACAACACGAGCGATACAGCGCATCAGGACATTCGAGATGATTTAGAAAAAATCTCGTCTAACGTATATTCGAAAACAGAGGCCGACGCGAAATTCGGCACGCCTGCCACGGCTGACCAGCTAGGCCCCGTAAAAGTTGGCGCTGGCCTCGGCGTAACGAACGACGGCACCCTGAGCGTGACCAGCGTCAACGGCTTTACGGTTAAGGCGCAGACCACCGACCCCGGCGTGGACAGCGCCCTCGACACCGGCACTGTCCTGCTGGTGTACGCATAAGGAGGTGGGCGCATGAGCATCTATCTCGGTGCCGGTAGCAGGACACACAAAATGTCCAAGCTCTATGTGGGCGTGGGCGGTCAGGCCCGGCAGGTGAAAAAGATGTACGTTGGTGTAGACGGTCAAGCCCGGCTCGTTTACCAGAGCGGCAAACCCTTGGAAAATAAACCGGTTGGCGAAAAGGTGTTTTTTGACGTAAATAACATCCGTACAGAATGGATCATTGTGCATCAGGGTCTACCGGGCGATATGTACGACGCAAGCTGCTTTGGAACGTGGTTGCTGTGCAATTCCACAAGGTTCACGGGATCTTATAAATCCAGCGGTACCGGGTACGCGAATTCCGATTCACGAATATACCTGGAAGACACGTTTTTCGGGATGATCCAAGCGGATATCAAGCCGCTGATCAAGCAGGTGCGGGTCCCATATATGGGCACCGACAGCTTTCCTATGGAGGAGGACCGGAAAGAGGGGGCGGATGGTATGGTGACAAAGGTATTTCTGCCCAGTATCACGGAACTGAATGGAACCCTGGACAGCGCATATGAAGAGGGTGCGGCACTGAGCTACTTTCGTACCGAGGCAACAGCCAGAAGAAAATGGTCCCGGCCTTACTGGACCCGGACGCCTACGGGCGGTGGGTGGACCCCGAGTAATGCGGCGTATGTTGCCGCAGACGGGACATTAAAGAGAAACAAAACAAATTCCAGTTACAGCTACCGCCCAATTTTGGTGCTGCCGCAAGAGGTACTTGTGGACGAGAGCGGCAATGTGATTGGATAAGGAGGCACTGTATGGACACTAAAATTAAGCCCGGTTACACAGCTCCGGCGGCAAAAGCCGATTACACCACCATTGCGCAGGCCGTGAGCGAGCACAACGATGCTGCACAGCCCGGCGAGCACTACTGGGGCATCGCCTTGGCAGACGGCACCTATATGGTGTACGAGGCGGGCACGGTACCACCCCCACCGACCGCCGAAGAGCTGGCCCAGCGTGAAAAGGAAAAGCAGGAAGCCCAGCAACGGCAGGAAGCGCTGGACAAGCTGCCTCAGACGTTGGAAGCGCAGAAAAAAGAAAATGAGATGCTTCGGCAGTGCTTGCTGGAAATGAGCGAGATTGTCTATGCATAAAATCACATAAAAATCGAAAGGAGTGAAAAAATGTGAATATTTCTAATGAACTCATTCAGAAATTGATTGATGTTCAGGCAGCATATGCGGCAAAAGAAGCGATTGCTATTCCAGATGATGCTCCTCGTTTTGAGATTGATATGGACACCCGCGCTATTACGGTGCCTACTGGCCGTACTGTACTTGCGGTTCGTAATGACCATTGTGCAGAAATTGTGTGTTTCGAGCTTGACCGATATTACAAAGGTCATGATTTAAGCACAGAAACATGTGTTGTTCAGTATGCAGTAGCATCCAGGCGTGGTGGTCAATACATAAATGAGGGATTTTATCCAGTCACAATGATTGATTTGTCTACTGAAGGAAAGCTCTTTTTTGCTTGGGAAATCAAGAATTCAGTGACGAACACTTCTGGCATCGTTGACTTCTCTGTGCGGTTCTATAGTATTGATTCTTCTGGTGAGAAGCCTGAGTTTGAATACAATGCCAATACGTTGATTTCTTCAATGGTCATTAAAAACACCCTCGACGTAGCAAATGAGGGTGTCTCTTTTGAACCGGGTGAAGTCGAAAGTCTGACTGATAAGTTTGAGGATCTAGCTAAAGCCGCTGCTGATAGCGCAAGTAACGCGAATAAGGCTGCGGCTACTATTATCGGCACTCTTGATACAGTGAAGGAATATGCGGACGCCGTAGAACAGAATAAGTTGGCTACTGACACTTTTGCCGCTCAAGCCGCTACATCTGCCAAGAATGCATCTAATGCAGAACAGAGTGCTATTGACGCAAAGAATTCCGCTGAGGAATCCGCTAATAAAGCCTCTGAACTCCTCGATAATATCAAGGCCGAGCATACAAAATCTGTATCTGATATCAATGAAGCTAAGTCCTCTTCCCTATCGGCCATTGATTCAGCAAAACAGAAAGCTTCCAAAGAAGTATCTGATTCTACAGCTGATGCAGTTCAAGCCGCCAAGGATGCAGAACAAAGCAAGGATCTGGCTCAGGAGATTTTGAGTTCCACCATCGCAGAGAAAAATGCGGCAGTAGATAAGATTACTTCTGATAAACAGGCTGCTCTTACTGATATTTCTAATGCTCTTAGCTCTGCTAAGACTGATATCACATCCCACTCTACTTCTTTGAAGGATAGCGCCGTTAAAGCTGTGTCTGATGAGAAGACGAGTGCGGTGTCAAGTATCAATACGGCAAAGGACAATGCAGTTAGCAATATCAACGACACAAAGGAGTCGGCTGTCACGGCGGTTGAGAACACAAGAAACTCTGTTGTTTCTGACGTTATGGAAGCTGGTACGAACGCTACTTCCGACATCGACTCTAGCAAGACTGCGGTCATTAAAGCAATAAAAGACGAAAAGACCACCAGTCTATCAGCTATTAGTGCTGCGGAGGCTTCAGCGATTGAAAACATCGGTTCTGTGAAAGATAGCGCAATCAGTGATGTTTCAAATTTGAACGATGAAGTCCTTGCTGGTATTAACACTGAGAAAGCCAATGCGGTTAAAGCAGTGCAGTCTGAAAAGACTACTTCCCTATCCGAAATTGATGTCGCTAAGACTGATGCAACCGATACCATTACTGTGGACAAGACTTCTGCTATAAGTGCTATCGAATCAGAAAAGACAAAGGCTGTGTCCGATGTGTCTACTGCAAAGAGTGATGCACTATCTGAAATTGACACAAAGAAAACAGCTGTCATCGAGACAATTGATTCTAAGGTAGCTCTGGCGCAGGATGCGGCTGATACTGCTACGGCTAAGGCTACTTCTGCTACAAACAGTGAAAAGGTTGCTACTACAAAAGCGTCCGAAGCATCTACTAGCGCTAGTTTAGCTAAGACTTCTGAGACCAATGCAACTACATCTGAAAAGAATTCAAAGGCATCTGAAACTGCTTCTAAAGTTAGTGAGACTAATTCTAAAACGTCAGAAACAAACGCCAAGAAGTCCGAGATTGCTTCTAAAGTTAGTGAGACTAATTCCAGTTCAAGTGCTGCTGAAGCTGTAGCCGCCGCTAAAGAAGCCAAAGAAGCTGCTGATAAGGCAGACCAGACTATTGCTACCAAAGGATGGATTTGGTTTGACGACGCAGACGATAGCGGATATTTGACTATGTATGTCGCGGATAGTATTGCAGATAATGTTACCGCCAGGGACGATGGAAATGGGTGTTTGGAGGTGATTCTTTCTTGAAAAACTATAGAGAAGTAAAAATTGGTCCTTATAGTGCCTATGCGATCGCGAAGAAGAATGGGTTCGAGGGCACTGAAGAGGAATGGCTTGAAAGTCTTAAACCTCCTGCTGTTGATAAGACGCTTACTGAAGAAGGGCAGGCAGCAGACGCCAAAGTGACCGGCGACGCGCTGGCGACCAAAGCCGTCATAGATGACGCCGCTGTAGGCACCGACGCCTGGAGCAGCAAGCGCATCATTGACACCCTCTGTCCGCCCATCTCTGAAACCGGGAACCCGGTGCAGTGCAGCCCGGTGGCAGGTTATCCGCTGGGCTGCAAGGTGAGCTGGGAACCAGCGCAGGATGGTAGCGGAACACCGTACCCGGCAGGCAGCGGGCCCAACCTGCTGGATATATCTCAATGTACGGCTATAGGTAAGGTTTATGGTGTGACTATAACGATTGATGGCGATGTATTTAAGATTAGCGGTGTGCCGTCAAGCGAGGTTACGGAGGAGGGCCTATACCAGTTTGCCGTTGCCTCGTGCACTCAAACCGAACTGCGCGGGAAGGGCTATAAAATCACCGCGTTTGCGTTAAAGGGAAATGTATCATCTGCGTGGGGACTGCGAACAGAAGATGAAGGTAGCCTTGCTATATCTGCCAAGCTGATACCCGGCGTGAATACCGAAATACAATTTAGGCTAATGGTGTCCAAAGATACACCAGCCGCCTATGCACCCTACGAAAACATTTGTCCCATCAAGGGGCGTGACAGCGTGACGGTCGAGCGGTGCGGGGAGAATCTGCTAAATCCGTCGCTGTTCCAAAATAATAAATATCAGAATTTCAATGCCGCAACCAATTATTATGTGATATCAAATTCAAGTAATTATTGGATATCAGGCATTCAACCGTGCTCACCGAATACAACCTATCGCTTTAATAAAAACGTAGAAGGCGGTTGCTTTTATGATGAAAAAAAGAATGTAATCGGTACTGCCGGATTTGATTTTACGTTTAAAACGCCAGCGAAATGCACGTATTACTGTGTCAATTTTTCATCAGGGTCAACGCCCTATGGCACGCCAGTCATTGCAACAGCGAGTAAATCCACCGCCCCCACCACCTACGCACCCTACATCGGCCAAACCGCCACCTTGACCCTGCCTGAGACCATCTACGGCGGCACGGTGGACGCAGTGACGGGAGAGGGACTGGGGATGTGGAAGTTGTTGACGCTGGATGGAACGGAACCATGGAATGCCGTTGGGTCCGGTGATACTCTTTATTTTCAGAGCACTTCGATTTCCATTGGAACAAGAGTGCTGTCCAGGGGCGATTATTGCACAACGTTCCCTATTGCATCGGTTTCAAGTTCGAATACGGTACAAGGAGTAAGCGGGTGGAAAACATCCCTATATCTGCGTTGGTCTACATTTGCAGACGTTGCCGCTTTGAAATCCTATCTCGCCGCCCAGTACGCCGCCGGAACCCCTGTGCAAGTCTGCTACAAGCTGGCAACGCCCACTCCTATCACCGCCACAGGCGCACAGCCCATCTCCGCTCTGAGCGGCGTGAACACAGTCTTGACCGACGCAGACAGCGTAACGGTCACCGGCAGGGCTGACCCCATCAAGCTCATCACTGACCTTGAGGACGCTGTGGCATCAATGACTAACACATAAGGAGGTACATACATATGGCTATCAAATCTAAAGCCAGGCACGACCTGACGTTACGCTCCATTAAGCGGGAAATCGCCGCAGGACGCGATGTTGCGTTCTGGCTGGATAAAGCATACATGCACTACGACAACGGACTGCTGACCGCAGATGACATCGCAGAGGTGGAGACGCTGGCGCAGGCGTACTACGATGCGCTGGACGCTGAGGACAAGGCAGACGCTGAGGAAAATATAAATCATTCGTTTTAAAATCAATAACTTGAATTTGAATCATAAAAGCAGAAAGGAGTGATTTTGTGAGCAAAAAAGTTCCTATTGGCCCTTATTCTGCTTACGCAATTGCAAGACAACATGGATTTGAAGGCACCGAAGCGGAATGGATTGCTTCTACAGACGCTAATCGTATTAAGTCTGAAGTTGCCGCAAAAGAAGCTCAAAATAGTTTAAAAGAATTAAAAGATGGCATTGCTTCTGGAAATTTTAAAGGAGAAAAAGGCGACAGTATAAAAGGAGACAAAGGCGATCCCGGCCCTGCCGCCACCATCACGATCGGCACTGTGACCGGCCTCGATGCTGGCTCCGCACCGACCGTGACTAACTCCGGCGATGAGCATAATGCTGTGCTGGACTTTGGCATTCCAACCGCAAGTGCATTGGACTTGGCTGTTGACGTGCTTTTTAAGCTCCCTCGCACGGGTAAAGTCTACACCGTAAAAATACCACGATTTGCCACGAACCCCACCGTCAACTGTGAAAAGCTGGACGACAACGTGGGCCTCGTGTGCGAGCCGTCCACAGACACGGTTGAGGGGCAGGACGACTACGCAGATATCCCTTTGTTCAAGTGGTACAACTGCAACTATAAGCGAGACGCAAGCGGCCACGCCTACCCTACAGCTATTGAGCATCTGAGCGACGATTACCGCAAGACTGGCACTGTGGACGTTGGTGTTATTCAGATGACTCCTTACGTCAAGTGGGATGATAGCAATCCTGACTATATCTTGTGGTCTATCACAGATTCTCCCCGTGATGGATATACTCCCTGGGCAGCCGCAAAGGTCGGTGACACCGTATATCCATACGTCATCCACTCCAAGTTCTTCAGTGGCGTGGGTGAGGATGGGCTGCTGCGAAGCGTATATGACCTCGTTCCGGCACGCAACCAGTCGCATAACAGCTTGATCACGGACTACGCCAAGAAGGGCCCCGGTTACAAGGGCGCAGGCGGCGAAAAGGTTGCATGGCAAATCCTGTTTAACTCTATCAAGTACGTGGTGAAATCCAGCCAGGAAAAGTACGAAGGCTGCACCGGATACAGCGTTCAAGTCTCTGCAGCTATTCAGCGTAGCGAGAAGCTAACTTACTTCCCCGTTACAAAAGCACAGGCAGATCAGCTCGTAATTGGCAGCAGTGTCTCTGTAGGATATGGCTCGAAGGGCAGTGACGGCACAGTCAATAACGACCGTGGCGTTTCGACCATTCATAAGTATGCGGACAGCGCAAAAATCCTCAAAATTGAACCTCTTGATGACACAAACAGCGCCGTGTATCTGGATTGTGATGCTTTTGACACCATGCCTGTCGCTCTGACTGATACCCTGAATGCACCTATCACACTGACAACAATGCACTGGTACAGCGGTGCAACGGATTTGGTCATCAGCCACCATGACGGCAGCCCTGGAAGCAACAAAGACCGTAAACACCCTTATCGTGTGCAAGGTATTGAGTATGCTGTTGGCGGCTACGAAATGCTCAGTGATATGGTGCTGGCCTTTGACGATAGTAACGGTAAGGACGTATATGTCTGCCCTGCTGGCGTGGCGCACACCAAAACTGACACTGAGATTCTGACGAAATATAAAAAGGTCGGTAACTTCCCTGCTGGTGACTGGTGGATTGGAGATATCGGCTTTGACCCTGAAACCTGCGTGACGTGGCCTGCTGCAAAAGGCTCAGGCGATAAAACCGGTGCTGGTGATATGGTCTACGGCGGCGGCAATGCAAATAAAAATACCCTGCGTGAATATCTGCAAGGCGGTATTCTCTGGAACTGGTCGAATGCTGGCGCTTCGTTTGTGGATTGCTGGTACTGGCTCGGGGCTGGGACCTGGTATTGCCTGGCCGCCGATTGACACCTTGCGCCGGGGGTGAATGCCGCTTGCGGCAGAGGGGGAAGTCCCACTGAAAGCAAGGTGGCATGAGGCAACAAATCGAATATCAACATTTATATAAGGGACTGGTAGAGCAGCGGTAATCTCAGGAACAGGTCGAATGCAGGCGCATCGTATGTGAATTGCAGGAACTGGCTCGGGAATGGGAACTGGAATTGCCTGGCCGCAGATTGTTTGTATCTAATTTATTTATGTTATTTTGCTCTATCTTTCGTAACTGAAGTTGTAGCCGGTTTTGGCTCCTCAGCTGATGTGGCAATTAAGTCACTGGCTGAAAATTGCTCGTAGAAGGGCGGGGTTAGTAATGCAAGTGAAAGCCCTGTATAGCAAACAATCGAGATAATTCGGTTGACCTTAGAAAGGATGTGTATGAAACGTTATTGTAAGGACGTGGATATCCTTGATTTTGAATTTTTACAGTTCTGTGCTGCTGAGTGTTTGCGCAAGAAGTGGAAACGGCGCGATGTGTTGGAATATTTCTCTGGACTGACTGGACGGTCAAAAGAAGAAATCCTTTATGCCATCAAGAACGGAGAAAAGCCAGGATTGGTTATCATCGCCGCACACCATATGCAAAAGCAGCTCAAAGCACGAGAACTTAATTTCGTACCAATCTGGTACAAAGGAAAGATAGACTCATCGAATCATAAATTGCGACGGATTGGTATCCAGCACGTCAGCCAGCAACTCTATGATTATGTTGCAGTCTGGGCGATGAAAGATATGCTAAAGCGCATTGGAGAATACCAGTGCGCAAGTATACCAGGTCGCGGGCCAAACTACGGGATGAAACATGTCCGCAAGTGGCTAAAAGAAAAAGATGTGAAATATGTCGCACAGCTTGATGTGAAGAAATGCTTTCCAAGTATTCCACAGGACAAGTTGCTCGCCTATGTAGATAAATACGTCGCAACCGATGATGTGAAGTGGCTTGTACATAGGTTGGTTAGCACGTTTGATACAGGTCTATCCATCGGGTCGTACCTGAGCCAATACCTTTGTAACCTTTACATGAGCCAGTTATATCACGAGATATCTGAACGGATGTTTTATATGCGCCGTGACAAACAGATTCCGTATGTGAAGCACGTCCTGTTTTACATGGATGATATTCTGCTTCTCGGCAGCAACGCAAAGAAAATGCATATGGCTGTGGATAGAACGATTGAATATGCTCATGAAAATATGGGCCTTACAATAAAGCCAACTTGGAATGTGCGCAAGGTGTCCGAGATGGATTTTATTGATACAATGGGATTTCGTGTTTATCGGGATCATGTAACGATTCGCAGGCGTGTTTTCCTGCGTGTCCGTCGTACCTATAAAAAGGCAACAAAGAAACGATATCGCAGGATAAATTTAAAACAAGCACAAAAATGCACAAGCTACTTTGGTACGATCAAAAATACCAATTCGCAAAAGCTGATGAAAAAATATCACATCTATAAAACAGTGAGACTGTCAAAGGAGGTGGTTTCTCATGAAAGCAAGCTTCGATACAGAGCAGCCTGCCGTTAAGACGATCATTGATGGAGACAAAATCTATATTTTTATCTGTGTCAACGGCCAGTGGGTGGAACGGGAATACGATGAATCTCAACCTGCACAGCGGGTGTGGGAATGCGACTACCGGGAAATCGTGACCGATGAAAGCAAAATCGACCTTGAAAAGGTCACGGCTGCTCCTGAGAAGTATCTGGATTGGGCAGAGCCTGTCGAAAAGACGGATTCTGAAAAAATCACAGAGCTTCAGAAGAAAAACGAGATGCTGACACAATGTCTAATGGAAATGTCGGAGATTGTGTATGCTTAAACGAATCACACAAAAAATCGAAAGGATGGTACTTATGATGGCTATGTTATGGGCACAGGAAATTATGTCTGCTGAGACTGTGGAGGAAGCAAAGGCTTTGTATGCACGTTGCCCTCGCCTGCTGAAGGAGAAGGTCAAGGCAATTCTTATCAAGAGTGGCTTTGAGGAAATCACACGAGAAAATTAAACAAGAAAAGTCCAATATTTAAACCGCTACGCATTGTATGGCGGTTTTTATTTTTTGTTAATTAGAATCGAGGTGATGAAGTGATTGGATTATTAAATGCTGCCCCTCCCGTTGTTTTTACGTTTACCATAGAAGAACTATGGAAAGGGGTTCTTGGAATTTGTGGAGGCATCACTGCAGTATCTGCCGCTATTGCCGTTCTCATCAGGTTGGTAAATAAAGCAAAAGAACCGGACAAAAGGCAGAATACGCTTATTGAAGAACACACAAAAAATTTTGAAGAAGTAAACCGTAAATTAAAAAACGATAAAGACGTTCTCGATTTATATCGTTCTAAAATCTTATCTCTGGAAGAGCATCAAAAAGAACAGGATATTACGATTGAAGCTCATAGCTCTAAAATCGCAGGTATTGAACAACGACTGACGAAAAGTGAACACGGAAGCAATGTAACTATGAAAGCTCTGCTTGCTCTTTTAAGTCATGGAATTGACGGAAATGCAATCGACCCAATGAAGGAAGCTAAGGCAGAGATTGAAAATTATTTGATTAACGGTTAAAAGCATAAAACTTAGGAGGTATATATTATGATGGATTTTGTTAATGAAGTTATTTCTATTGTTGTGAAGCTCGTTATCACCGGTGCGGGCACTGCTTTCATCGCATACGGTATTCCATACCTGAAGCAAATTGGTATGTATAAGGTTGTTCAGATGGCTGTTCGCGCCGCCGAGAAGCTGGGCGTCACTGGCGCTATTGAGAAGTCCGACAAGAAGAAGTATGTTATCGCAGCGCTTGAGAAGATGGGAGTTAATGTTACTCCTACTATCGAAATGATGATTGAAGCGGCCGTTAAGGAGCTCGATATCCAGAATGATAAGATCCAGGCAGAGCTCAAGAAAGATTGAAGGAGTGACGACATGAGCGTTATTACATATTCAATGAAGAAGGACTGGAATAAAAAACTTTCCAAAAACTTCAGCGCTTATGAGTTTGCCTGCAATGATAAGAGTGACGAATTCAAGGTGGCAACCGAGCTGGTAGAGACTCTGCAACAGATTCGTAACCACTTTGGCAAGCCAGTAATTATTAACTCTGCTTATCGTACTCCTGCATATAACACCTCTATCGGTGGAAGTTCTCGTAGTCAACATTGTATGGGAACCGCAGCTGACATTTGCATTAAAGGAGTAGACCCAATCCGTATTGCGCTATACGTCGCCTCTCTCCCTTATTTCCAGACTCACGGTGGTATTGGCTATTATAATAGAGCACAGGCAACCGGTGGCTTTGTTCATATTGATGTACGCCCAAGCGTTTCGAGATGGATCAGCAAGTCTGGCACATCATATAAGGTTGCAAACAAAATCATGCCAACTATTAAAATGGGAGTAAAAGATGGCGTAAATGGTTCAGGGTATGCTGTTACCGCATTACAACGACATCTTGGCGTTGCTGCTGATGGTATCTTTGGAACCGGGACAAAAGCAAAACTAGTGGAATGGCAAAAGGCACACGGATTAGCAGCAGACGGAATCTGTGGAGCTGCTACTTGGGGTTCGTTCTGATGAATAAAAGTTATAAAGCAGGAGACAAAATCAAACTCACAGGCGTATTGTTTTCAAACAGCCAGACCCACTGTGGTATGTGCCGCCGTGGAGAATGGTTCATATATGACGGTAAGCTTGTCAATGGACGTTATCGAGTAACAAATCTTGAAAGTCGCATTGGCAAATATCCGATTTCAGTCAATGTATCTGGCTATGTAGATCCAAACGATATTGAGCTTGTATAAAAAAGATGGGGTATTGATCCTTAATTGGACCAGTACCCCATTTTTTAGCGTTTTATTATATCAATTTGAAAATCAGGGAGTTCTCTTGGTTTTTCAAGAAATTCCTCGATTGTTGGGTTATCTCAATCTGTCAAAAGTTTGTTGCGATAATATTCCATCAAAGGAGCCACGTCTACAATTTTATGTTCCATCACTTTATCTCTCCATTCAGCCATTCTTTCCAACCGCTAACTGTACGAGGGCAATTATCTTGCTGAGCTACGAGTTCATTCAAAAATACCGCAAGCTCTTCGTCGCTCATTTCGCGGATGGCTTGTGCTTTATTATTTTTACGACCGAATTCATCTCGGCTATGTTTGTGTAGAATAAAACCGAGTGCGATATCAAGTATTGCTGGATTGTTCATTGGAGTTGTCGCCTTTCATTGCTTCAAGAGCTTTCTTCATCTCTTGTTCCCAATTAGGATGCTGATCAATATATTTTTGGTATATCATCTTCTCAGCTTCTTTTCGAGCTTTGATTGCATCGTTAATATCTTCATACATGCCAAGGTGAATTCGCCTACCTTTAAAGGTTATTGCCGCTCTATACTTGTTGCCATCTTTGCAAACACCCGTCACGCCAGTAGTCGAATTGCAATTTATCTTTCCTTCGAGTCGCGCCTTTATAGACGTTAAGCTGGAACCATCTACGTTTGATATCTTTTTAATTGTCTCAGCAGGCTTAGCAATATTATTTGTGCATTTCATACACTTGTTGATTTTTTTCACTTGAGACAAACGCATCTCTGCTGGACGATTACATAGAGGACAAAACCCTGTACAAAAATAATCTCGTTCTCCTTCTTTTTTATAAACGTCGGTTATTTTCCATCCATTTATGACAGAGCCGATATATTGTTCTCTGCGCTTTTTCAGAATAGATTCGCTACGTTTTTTATCGCATCTTGTAGTTTTTGCTGGACGACCATCATCTGGTTTCATATTACTTTTCCTCTTCAGGTAGTGGCCCAAGCTTATACATCCAGTTCGGGCCTTTCCGCATTACAAATGGTTTTCTTAGCTCACAAAGATGGTCATGTCTCGCTTTATATTCAAAATAATTTTGTTCGTGCTCAGGAGTTTCACGGTTTAACTCGTACATGATATATTGCTTGCGAAGATTTCGAAGCGCTTTAATAATAGCATCTTCTTTTTCCATAGACATTGGTTCAAGGGCGTCAATATAGTCATATTCACCAGTCGCGTCAAACTGTCGCTTTGCTTCGGCACTGAGCATCTTCCAAGTGATCTCGTCATACGCCAGCTGATACATCATTTCGTCGCTATAATGAGAGTATGGATCAACAATGCCGGTGCCTTTTGATAGTTCTACGTCGCGATCATGTTGTTTTTTAATTCGTCTCTCGGCTTCTTCTACAACGGCATCCATATCAACGTTCATGGAGACACCTTTGTATTGCACCACAGATTTGAAACCGAGCTTATCGCACATAGTCATCGTTGATATCCTCCTGATTTATTTCATACCCGTTCTTTTGCAGACAACAAAATCTTACGGTAGAATCCGTCAGCAAACCATGCACCCTCCCAACGATGCGGTAATGATTTCTTCAGCACTTCGATATCCACAAGGCTCATAAGGCCGGTACTATCGTCTCTAAAGACTTGAAGGCGGACGATTCTATTTTGTTCCAGACCGATTTCGCGAGTGATACGACCTTCTTTATCGAACGGATCTTCACACACCCATTCTAATGCCTCTAGGAAGTCCTGTGGCGTGACATCTGTGTGTTCGACCCAGTTGTTACATATACGGCTTTCGCCGGCCTGTACGATTCTCTTTTTGGCTTCATAGTTCACAGAAGGATTCGTCATAGTTTTCGTCTCCGTTTTTCTTTGATTATATTATATCACGGGCTGTAACCAATAGCAAACACAAGGCGCAGGTTGCTACACGCCTTGTGATGATGTGCTGCTCGGCACATCGTTTCAAATACGGTTTTCAATTTTAATGCTCTTGTTGGGCGCTGGCTGTCACATCAGGGCTCTTTGGATTAAGACTCAAAATCGGATTCGACTGCGGCACTCGAATGTGCCGCTATGGTGTAACTGGGAAATTGGTGTAGTAGTGGTGTAGTAATGGTGGCATTTCAGTCGTTTTATATCGTAACATCGTTATTAGTTGCAAGATTGTATATACTTTACCACACTCGGCCTCAGAATACAAACCCCTGCCGCGCCAAACTTTGAAACTGTCCTTTGGAGAAAAACAGGCAAAATGCCCACCAAAACCGCGCAAGGTCATACTTTTTGACGATTCCGGCGGTTTTCGGCATGCAAAAAAGCTCGTCCGGGTCACGGACGAGCTTTTTTGCACACGAAGCGGGACATCGCCTGTGCGGCACACGGAGCACAAACTGTGAAGGAGTTCCAGTCGGAGGAGGAGGCCCGGTGCCCGATATCCCAAAAACAAGAAGAAAAAGATTTCACACTCAGCAGGGCTTGTGCCCTTGCTGTAACCATATTGTAACTCTTTTGAAACCAATTTGCAATAGCTTTTCTGTAATTTCTTTGTAATAATTTTTGAACTTTTTGTGGACACATATAAAACCCCTGCCAGAAAATTTCCGGCAAGGGCTTTGCAGATCATTATTTATTTTCTTAATAGCACTTTTTGCAAGCAGTGAAGCCTTCCGCTTTTGCTTTCGATAATGTAACCTTTTCCGGGTCTTTCATATTGCTGCAGGTAGACTTGCTGTGATATTTTTTGCCGCCGTGCGTTGGGACCCAGACCATCTGCTCCGTCTTTTTGCCGGCAGAAATGGTCTGAACGGCTGCAGCGGACGGCTTGCAGGCCGCAGTCTGTACACTGGCGGCAGATGCCGCCGGGCACAGCAGACTGAAGCACAGTACCAGAACGGCCGCAAGGACTCGGAGATGTTTTTTCATTTGTTTTATCCTCCTTTGGACAATCAGAAGATCCTTCTAATAAAAGAGTACTCCCTGTTCCTCAGAGGATGCAATTCTCAAAATGCGCCGTTTTTTCTGCACGGGTGACGTTTTTTTGCATTGCTCGCTTATTTTCAGCTAAAAGCGGCGCAGCGGTTCTCTTGAGAAATCAACGATTTACACGTTTGTCTTTCCCACCTCCAGATAGCACTCAAAGCTGGTCTGGCCGTTGTGCTTTCCGACCACATACCAGCCATCCGCCGAAGGAGCATAAAACACCTCTGCCGTTTCTCCCATCGGGATCTCGCGGTGGTAGTTGATAGAAGCAAAGGTCACGGGGCCTTTGCGCATCACTTCCAGCGGCAGCGCATCGCAGACAAGGTCCAGATAGAATGCGTTGTTCAAATGGCCGTTCAGATCGCACTGGGAATAACGCGCCGTCCACTCCCCTGCGCTGGTCAGACCATCCTTGCACTTGTGCAGCTGCAAAGGCAGCTCGCCCTCCACCGTATCGTTCCAGAAATTCTCCACCGTCCAGCCCGGCTCCCGCAGGATACGGCCCTCGGCAAGGCTTGCCACGATCCAGCGGCAGTCCACCATAGCCACCTCTTTGCCCTCGGCATCGGTCAGGGTGGTGATGCGTTTGACGGAACCGTGTTTGCTGACCTGCGCCCGGGAGGTAAGGGTCAGCGTTTCGGCACGCTGGGGCACACGGTCAAATTTCAGGGCCTGCTTGCCCACCAGAAAGGTCACACCGCGATCTTTGAAGAACTGGTCATCCATACCAAAGGCGCGGGCGTGGTCTGTCGAAATCTGCTCCACATAGCGCAGCAGGGCGCTGGGCTTGAGCAGGCTGCGGAAGTCGGCATCTGCGTTCATGACTGTCATGGTCTCGGTGTAAAAGAACTGTTCCATGGTTTTTCCTTTCTATAAAAAGAGACCACTGCACGTTGTTCTGTGCAGCAGCCTCCTTTGCGTTTAATACTGATTGCGGTTGCGCCTGCGGACCTTGCGCCAGATGTTGAAGCAGGCCAGCGCTACCAT